>Ga0207030_1083_pt1 | contig 13235 bp, 11 predicted proteins | sample Alteio_BWMinCont_40_FD_153260 | JGI IMG/M metagenome (GOLD analysis project Ga0207030, IMG submission 153260) | Enriched cells from forest soil in Barre Woods Harvard Forest LTER site, Petersham, Massachusetts, United States -... | ecosystem: Environmental > Terrestrial > Soil > Temperate forest >... | reverse complement strand
GCCTTGCCCGCCAATACGGCGCCGTGGTGTCCACCCTGTTCCGCTTTGTGCTGCCGCTTGTTATCCGCGGTGGCCGTGTCAGCACGCCGCTCAACTCCGGCACCAAATTGGCGGCCCTCGCCACCGATTCTGCATACGCCGATGCTCGCGGCACATATTACGCGGTGCGCGGACCGGTGATGAACGCGGTCGAACCCTCGGACCTGGCGCGCGACGAAGCAGCGGCGGCGCGGCTTTGGGACGATAGTGCGGGGATGGTGGGACTCAGTAAGTAATCAGTAAGCAAGAAGAGAAAGTCTTCTTTTTTGAAAAAAAGAAGCAAAAAACTTTTGCTACTATGGCTCCGAGCCTCCTGCCGCTCCGAGCCAAATTGAAAAAAGTTTTTTGGTTCTTTTTTTCAAAAAAGAACACCTTCCTTAACCTTGACTGCCTCTCCCCCCCCAGGCATTTTCCCGCGAATTATACCCTGACAAAGGACCACCACGTGACCATTTCATCGACCAACAACGCCCGCCGCATGGCGTGGGCGCTGACGCTCTGCGGGTTTACCGCACTCACCGGCACGGCCGCCGCGCAAACCGGCTATGTCGGCATCCTGGGCGGCGGCCCGGTCTACAAGCACGTCCAGAAGAACATCACCGAACTCAAGAAAGCCGGTTTCAACGAACTCATCGTCTGGAGCGTCGAGGTCAACAGCGTCGGCGATCTGAACCTGAACGGCGAATTCCCCCTCACATCGAAGGGCGCCTATATCGGCAATCAAACATATCCCCAATTCCCCGCCGACCTGGCGACGATCAAGAAGGGTAAGGTAACGCGCATTACCCTCAGCATCGGCTCGTCCAATTTCGGCGATTGGGAAGACATCAAGGCGCTGGTCGATTCACAGGGAACCGGCAAGAAAAGCATTCTCTACAAGGATTTCGTCGCGATTAAGGCCGCCCTGCCGATCGATGCGATCGATTTCGATGACGAAAATAGCTATGATTCTGCTTCAACAACCAAATTCGCTGTGATGCTCGGCAACCTTGGCTACAAGGTCACCATGAACCCGTACACCAACAACACGTACTGGACGTCGGTGGTGTCGACCATCAACACCCAGCTTCCCGGTACGGTGGACGGCATTCACTTGCAGACCTTCGCCGGCGGCGACGGCAACAGCCCCTGCTCCGGCTGGGATTTCGGCAGCGTCCCGGTCTACCCGGGCCTCTCCGACCAGACCTCCGCCCCGCCCTACCTGACCCCGACGGCGGCCGAGGCGGCGCTGAAGAACTGGCATACCCAATGCGGCATTACCGGCGCCTGGCTCTGGATTTTCGACCAGATCGCCGGCACCAAGCAGGTGAAGCAATACGCCCACGACATGACAGCCGGCGTCGGCGGCTAAACAAGCAGGTAACCTCCGGTCCGGCGGATTAGCGAGCGGGGCCGCGCCATCGGCCCGCCAGAAAACGTAACGTCGCTATGCGATACGTGATCTGGCGGGCCACTTGCCTCAACTTGACATCGAAGCCACCGGCTCCGCAAAGCGAGTAGGTACGAGGATGGCCGGGTTTCCAGCACCGTCCGCACCGGTATCTTGACCGAACCTTCGATGACTGCGTGCGCGAAAGCGGGCTGACTGCCCTGGTGACGCGTTCACCCGCCGCGGCCCGCCGCTTAGGGTAGCAGCACGGGCCCTCGTCGACACAGTTGTGCCCTTATGAGAAATCCGTTGACGGATGGAACCTATTTGGTCAATCCTTCAGCCGGCCTTGGATCCATGGGGCACATGTCAGTTTAGTTCCTATTCGATAAAACAACATAAATTTCGTTTTAGGCCTAGATACGCTGGGCGGATTGCCTCCGTGCAGCAATGCGGGGCCCGAATCGGTGCATTTGCGTGAGCCGGGGCCAACGCCCTGGTTTTGGTTCGATCCGGTCGTCATCCCATTGCCATGCTCTTGCATCAACCTGCGGAGACGCGGTGCCGCAGGAAATGCGGGCCCAGCGGACAGGCGGCGCGACTGCCAGTAGAATATGCTAGGAGGTTAATATGCTTCGCACACATGCCCTTTCACTAGCAACCGTGGCAATGGGGCTGTGCGCTGCGGCGCCGGCGATAGCCGGTACATTTACTTATTCAACCGTCGCTCCCAGCGGTTTGATGAGCGTGGGCGCCACCGGCATGACAGCCGACGGACGCGTCGTCGGCTACTATTACGATTCTCAAGGCAACGGGGGTGCGTATGTCTTCGCGAACGGAATTCTGACACTGGTCACCGGCCAGAAGAAACCGCTCGTTGAGTTCCTGAATGTAAATGCGAGCGGCAGGGCGCTAGCCGAATACGCAGACAGCAAACACGAAGCGCGCATCTGCCGATCCAAGCTGAATGGCGCGCACTGCGTGCAAGTGAAGCTGCCACACCAGAACAGTATAGGCGAGAACAGTGTCAATGCATCAGGCGCTATTGCCGGCACATTGTATGATTACGCCAACAACCCCAGCCTCACCACAACTGCATTCATCGCGAGCGGCAGGCAGGCGGTCGAGCTTTTTCCACCCAACAGTTTCGAGTCCACCGCGACGGGCATCAACGATTCCGGCGTGGTCATCGGCACCAGCTTCGTGGCGAACCAGCCGGCGCAGGCCTATACATACCAGAATGGCACATTCAATCTGTTCAGCTGGCCAGGGAATGGACCAGCCAGTTACGGAACAATCATAAGCAATACCGGCGCGGTCGGCGGATACTCGGAGTACGTTGGCACAATCACGAACTACGCCGTAATTGGTGGATTAACCGCGCAGATAGCTGTGCCGGGCGCCGTCGATACGTACCTGATTAACTTTGGACCGGCCGACGAAGTTGTCGGCAACTGGGATCTCAGCATGTATACAGTGAACACACATGGCTTCATTTATGCAGGCGGGGCTTATCATACCATTGACGTGCCACGCATGGCGGGAACCTTGGTTGGGGGTGTAAATATCAACGGCGATTTGTTCGGTATAGCCAGTACCACGGGTGACACGTACGATACAATATTTGCCGCGACTTGCGCGCCAAAGGACCGGCCCTGCACTAAGTAAGTTCGCAAGCGCGGGCGCCGCCTCCGCCCGCACGCGAAAGCTTGGGTGGGCGGCGCGGCAGTCGGTTGCCCGGCCGCGATAACGCTGGCGATCGATCCAAATGTCAGTCACGATCAGCCCTGCAATGCGCCCCCTGATAGCCTCCCTCGCGCTCTTACCTACCATTGCCCACGCCGGGCGGGCACAGCCAGTGACGGCCATTACCGGGGCGACGCTCATCGACGTCTCGGCCCACGGAGCCTCCACACATGACGTGGCAAACGCGGTAGTCCTCATCCAGGGTGGCCGGATCATCGCCGCCGGGCCCGCCGCCACCACGAAAGTGCCAAACGGCGCGCAGCGCATCGATCGCCCGGGCCGGTTTATCATTCCAGGGCTCGTCGACGGGTTTGCCGGCCTGCAAAGCCAGGCGGAAGCAAACGCCATGTTGTATGAGGGCGTAACTTCGGTCGTCGTCTCTCAGGACGACCGACGCGGGCACCTGTTCCGCCAGGCCAACCCGGCTCCGCACACGTATCTACTGGATAGCGCAGGCAGCACGGACGATTGGTCCTTACTGCGTGACATGCCGGCATGGCACGACCGCCTGGCCGACCACGGCAAGTCTGCAGAGCTATCACCGGACGATACAAGCGCCCAGTTAAAAGCAACAGCCGCACGCGGAACCCGGGTGATTTGGCTCGGCTGGAACATTACGCCGGAGAACGCACGCGCAATCATTGCGCAAAGCCACGCGCATCACATGGTGACTTACGGCGAGTTCATTGCGACCCCTTACGCCGCCGGGATTGCGGACGGCGTGGACGCCCTGCTGCACATGTCGCGCTACGAGTTGGGCCTGGTGCAATCTCCCGTGACTGTGACACTCGGTTCGCATGTGGTCGCCGAGCCCGCGGGCGGGATGTCGGAAAAAGCCGCCTACAGCGCCGCCGAGGCAGTGCAGGCGGGCGACCCGCGCGTGACTGCCTACGGCGACAGGCTGGCGCGGGCGAACGTTGCGCTCATCCCCACCTTCAGCCTGTTCTACCTGCTGCTGCCCGGCCACCGGAATTTGTGGCACGAGCCCGCGGCGACAATTCTCGACCCAGGCTCGATGACCCTGGCGCCCAATCCCGCGACCGGGGAGTTTGACCTGCCGCCGCAGGCGCGCGCCAGGCAAGAAATTAGGGCGCGGCATTTGTGGGCGCTGAACACCGCGCTGCAGGCCGGCCACCCGATCTATCTGGCCGCGAGCGGCGCCGCCACGCTGGGCGCCATGCCGGGCATTTCGATGCACGTTGAGCTTTCACTGCTGGTCCGGCTGGGCCTCACGCCGCGGCAGGCGCTGGCCGCCGCTACCAGCAATTACGCCGACAAGTTCGGCTGGCGCGAGCTTGGCGAAGTAGCCTCCGGCCGCCGCGCCGACCTGCTGATACTGTCAGCCGATCCCACACAAGATATTGCTAGTACGGATCGAATAGAGGATGTTGTGTTGGCCGGGCATGAATTGAACCGCGCAGCTCTGTTGAAAAAGTAAACGAAGTCCGACCGCCCAAGCAACCATCCCTAAAAGACAAAAGTTTTTTGGTTCTTTTTCTCAAAAAAGAACTACTTCCTTCCTTACGCCGGCAAAGTAACCACCACCCTCGCCCCGCCCTCCGCCCGGTTAGCCAGCGTCACATCCCCCCCATGTGCCCGCAATATATTCCGCGCAATCGGCAGCCCCAACCCGGTCCCCCCAGTCTCCCGGTTCCGGCTGTCTTCAACCCGATAAAACGGATCGAACACCCGTTCCACTTCATCCGGCGGCACCCCCGGCCCGTCATCTTCCACCGTAACCGTGACCAGCCCGCTCGCCGGCGCCGCCAGCGCCACCCGCGCGCTGCCGCCATACTTCACCGCATTGCCAACCAGGTTTGCAAACGCCCGCTTCAGTGCCACCGGACGCCCCCGCAACGTCACCTGCGCCGCCCCGATGAACGACATATGGTCCGCCGCCTCCGGCCGCGCGTCGGTCGTTTCATCAATCACCGTGCGCAACAACGCCCCCAGATCCAGCGCCACAGCCGGCTCTGAATCCGAAGTATCCCGCCCGAACGCCAGCGTGGAGGCCACCATCATGTCCAATTCCTCCAAGTCGGCGAGGAATTTCTCCCGCAGCTCATCATCATCGATGAACTCGGCCCGCAGTTTCAACCGTGTAATGGGCGTGCGCAGATCATGTCCAATCGCAGTCAGCAAAAACGTGCGGTCCTGCACGAAACGCCGTATCCGTGTCGCCATTGTATTGAACGCAAACGCCGCGCGTGCCACCTCGTCCGGCCCGCCCTCCGGCAACGGCGGCGCGTTCACATCGCGGCCCAAACGTTCCGCTGCCGCCGCAAGCGTTGCCACTGGCCCGGTCAGCCGCCGCACCGCCCACAGCGAAAGTAATGCCGCGGCAACTGTCATGAGCACGAACGCCAGTAGGAAATTCGGCGAGTGCCACGGCCGCGACGGCGGCACTGCCATGTGTAGCACCAGCCAGCCGGTATCCGGCATTTGCGCGCCGATTGTAATCGCGCCATCCCACGGCATGCCGCGCATGATTACTTCGTGCGGTCGATTCACCGGCCGCACCGGCACCAATTGCATGCTCAGCCGAATAATGCTGGCCAACTGCGGCTGCGTCAGATCGGCGGGCTCCAGCGGCGGCCCGTTCGACAACGACGCCTGAACGGTCGGGCCGGTATCCAGTTCGCGCAGCGCGGCGGCGCGCTCCGGAATGGAGGTCGCCACCACCGAGCGGTAGATGCCCATGGCCCGCACGCCGAGATCGCGCAGCTGCGCCTGGTGCTGCAGCTCAATCCGGTCATACGCGTGAATAGTCAGCCCGGCGCCCTGCACCAGCACCAGGCCCAGCAGCAACGTGAGCATCGTGCGGGCGGCGAGGCTGGTGGGCCAGAGCTTCGTGAACATCAAGGGCCAATCAAGGAAGAAGGAAGGTCTTCTTTTTTGAAAAAAAGAAGCAAAAAACTTTTGTTACTTTGGCTCGGAGTGGCCGGCCACTCGGAACCAAAAAAACAAAAGTTTTTTGCTTCTTTTTTTCAAAAAAGAAGACCTTCTTCTACTCTTTCTCTATCTCCGCCGCCAACACATACCCCCCACCCCGCACAGTCTTAATCAACTGCGCATGCCTTCCGTCATCCTCCAGCTTCCGCCGCAGCCGGCTAATGGCCACATCGATCGCCCGGTCGAACGGCCCCGCCTGCCGCCCACGCAGCAGGTCCAGCAGCATATCCCGCGTCAGCACCCGGTTCGCCCGATCCACCAGCGCCACCAGCAGATCGTACTCGCCCCCAGTCAGCGCCACCTCCGCGCCATCCGGATTGAGCAGCCGCCGCCGCGCCGGCTCCAGCATCCAGCCGCCGAACCGCACCGCCTTCGCCGAGGGCTCCAGCTTCTTCTCCGCCCGCTCGGTGGTCCGCCGCAGCACGGCGCGCACCCGCGCCAGCAGCTCCCGCGGGTTGAACGGCTTCGGCACATAATCGTCGGCGCCGAGCTCCAGGCCGATGATGCGGTCGGTCTCCTCGCCCATGGCGGTCAGCATCACAATCGGGATGTCGCTCATGCTGCGCAGCCAGCGCGCCACCTCCAGCCCGCCCTCGCCAGGCAGCATCAGGTCCAGGATCACTAACTGGTAGTTGCCCAGGGGCCAGGCCCGCCTTGCCTCCCGCCCGTCTCGCACCGCGGTCACGCGGAAGCGGTTGCGTTCCAGGAAACGGGCCAACAACTCGCGAATCTCGCGATCATCGTCGACCACAAGTATGTGTGGCATCTGCTCCATGCGGAATTAATAGGCATGCGCGGCGGTCTCGGACAGCAGGTGTTACATTCGGTTTCGATCCAACATGCCCAGGCAAGCGCGGGATCCACCCGCGCAAACCGCTCGGCGCTACGCTGTCTTCGCAAACGCATACGGAGGTACCCATGCGCACCCTAACCGTGGCCGCGATTGGCCTGCTGACGCTCGGCGCCGCCGGCACCGCCATCAACTGCGCCCTCGCCCAATCCGACGCGGGCGCCCCCCCGCCCGGCATGATGACGCCGCCCTTCGGCGGCAGGATCGCCCACCTCCGCGAAGTCCCCTGGACGCACGGCAGCATGGACGACATCTACGACCTGATGCAGTCGCTCGCCCTGGTATACGACGCACCCGACAAGCAGCTCACCGCCACCGACGTGCAGACGATCGCCCAGGGCTTCCTCCTGCTGCACGGCAACCACACCTGGAGCGTGCTCAATGTTCAGCCCGACGGCGAAAACATCAGATTCCAGATCGCCACCGAACAAAACGCCATTGTCGCCAGCTTCGCCATGAACCGCCACACCGCCCACTTGGAGCGCCTGAACTGATCCAGTAAGCCCAGGGGCGTCCATTGCGACGCCCCCTTCCCGGAGGCCACCTTCTCCACTCCCCCGTTCCCCAAGCCGCCCGCCTGGGCCCGCCGCGGCCTAAACAGCCTCTGTCGCGTGGACCCCGACTTCGCCCGCATCGAGCGCGAAGCCGGCCCGCTGCCCTGGCGCACCCGCGAGCCCGGTTTTTCCGGCTTCCTCTCCGCCATCGTCGGCCAGCAAATCAGCAACCAGGCCGCCGCCGCCATCTGGCGCCGCATCTGCGCCGTCGAAGGCTGCCAAACCCCCGACGGCCTGCTCGCCCTCACCGACGAAACCCTCCGCGCCGCCGGCCTCTCCCGCCCCAAGGTCAGCCACGCCCGCGCCGTCGCCGAAGCCTTCCGCGCCGGCATCCTCACCACCGAAACCCTCGTCGCCATGGACGATGAAACCGCCGTCGCCACCATCTCCTCGGTCCGCGGCCTCGGCCCCTGGTCGGCGGAGGTCTACCTGCTGTTCGCCCTCGAACGCGCCGACGTCTTCCCCGCCGGCGACCTGGCGCTGCAGGCCTCTCTGGCCAACCTCAAATCCCTGCCCGCCCGGCCCACCGCCAAAGCCCTGCGTGAGCTGGCGGCGCCATGGGCGCCCCATCGCGCGCTTAGCGCGCGGCTACTGTGGCATTGGTGGCGGTTCGTGACGGGAAGGCCTAGTATGGACGACAAGTAAGAAAGCAGTTCTTTTTTGAAAAAAAGAACCAAAAAACTTTTGTTACTATGGCTCGGAGGCGCACCACACACCGAGCTAAATTTGCAAAAGTTTTTTGTTTCTTTTTTTCAAAAAAGAAATACTTCCTTGGATCTCTCATGGTTGCGCTGCGCTACAACGACAAAGGCCTAATCCCCGCCATCGCCCAGCAGCACGACACCGGCGAGGTGCTCATGCTGGCCTGGATGAACGCCGAGTCCATCATCGAAACATTGCGCACCCGCCAGGTCTGCTATTTCAGCCGCAGCCGCAACACCCTGTGGCGCAAAGGCGAAACCTCCGGCCACACGCAGCGCCTGGTGGATTTCCGCATCGACTGCGACCGCGACACCATCCTCCTCCTGGTGGACCAGAAAGGCCCCGCCTGCCACACCGGCACCCGCTCCTGCTTCTTCCGCGCCGTGCGTAATGAAGAGCTCACCCCCATCGCCGCACCGCTTTAATGCCAACCCGTATCTGGCTGCTCGCCGGCGAGGCCAGCGGCGACGTACTCGGCGCCCGCCTCATCACAGCCCTCCGCGCCCGCCGCCCAGACCTGGAATTTAGCGGCGTCGGCGGCCCCCGCATGCTCGCCGCCGGCCTGCCTGCTTCGCTTTTCCCCATGGCGGACCTCGCCGTCATGGGCCTGGCCGAAGTGCTCCCCCGCCTCCGCTCCCTCGGCCGCCGCCTCGATACCGCCGTCGCCGACATCAAAACCACTCGCCCCGACCTCGTCATCACCATCGACAGCCCCGGCTTCTGCCTGCGCCTGCTCAAACGCATCAAACCCCTCGGCCTCAAGCGCGTGCATTACGTCGCCCCACAAGTCTGGGCCTGGCGCGAAAAACGCGTCGCCGAATTCCCCGGCCTGTGGGACCGCCTGCTATGCCTGCTCCCCTTCGAGGAGGAATTCTTCGCCCGCCACAACATTCCGGTTCGTTTCGTCGGCCACCCGGTACTGCAATCCGGTGCCAACCTCGGCAATGCCGCCCGCTTTCGCTCCCGTTACGACATTGCGCCGGACGCCCCGGTGCTCGTCCTTATGCCCGGCAGCCGCCGCAACGAAGCCCCGCGCCTGCTCCCTGTCTTCGGCAAAACCCTCGCCCTGCTGGCAAAGGATTTCCCCAACCTCGTCCCGGTCATTCCCAGCTCCCCGGTGGTGGAACAAACCATCCGCAAATCGGTCGCCACCTGGCGAGTACAACCCCTCATCATCACCGGCCTATACGACAAGCACGACGCCTACGCCGCCGCCGGTGCCGCCCTCACCAAATCCGGCACCTCCACGTTGGAGCTCGCCCTGGGCGGCGTCCCCATGGCCGTCACCTACCGCGTCAACCCCATCACTGCCGCCCTGGCCCGCCGCCTCATCAAAGTACCTTATGTCGCCATGGTAAATCTGCTTGCCGGCCGCGCCCTTGTCCCCGAATTGCTCCAATCCGACTGTGCCCCCGCCAAACTTGCCGCCACCGTAACCACCCTGCTCACCGACGCCGCCGCAGCCGCGCAACAACGCGCCGGTTTCGGCGAAGTTATCGCGTCTCTCAAGGCGCCGGATGGAGAGCCAGATGATGCGGCAGCACGGGCAGTGCTCGAAGTGATAGACGCGAAGCAATAAGAAGAAGTAGTTCTTTTTTGAAAAAAAGAACCAAAAAACTTTATTACTTTAGCTCGGAGCCCCCACAGACACCGAACCAAATTATCAAAAGTTTTTTGTTTCTTTTTTTCAAAAAAGAAATGCTTTCTCCCTATGCTTTTATCAGCCCCGACCTCTCCGCCTTAGCCCGAGACTCGGCCATCCCTTCCCCCACCGCCAGCGCCGCCGCCAGCGCCCGCCGCCCCGCGGCGGCATCCACGATCACCTTCGCCCCATCCAAAATCGCCGCCGCAAACGCGGCATGTTCCGCCTCCAGCACGTCGTGGTCTTCCCAGTCCACTTCCTCCAGCATGAACCCTTCGGTCCCCGGAATAGGAATCCCGTGCTCCCGCCCGACCATCGTCAGCTTGCGCGCCACGAAATCCGCGGAACAATACCCTTCCTCGGAAAACAGCCGCATTTTGCGTTCCGTTTTCAGCGATATCCGGCTGGCGGTAATTGTCGCCACGCAGCCATTCACGAACCGCACCCGTGCGTTAGCGATGTCCTCGAACTGGCTTGATACCGCCGCCCCGAGTGCGTCCACGCTTTCAATGTCGCTATCCACCAGCGACAACACCAAGTCCAGATCATGGATCATCAGATCCAGTATTACCGAAACATCCGTCCCGCGCGGCTTGAACGGTGCGATACGCGTGGCCTCGATATACAACGGCCGCGTAATCCGCGCGGCAATCGCGGCATGCTCCGCCGAGTAGCGCAACAAATGCCCCACTTGCAGCACCAGCCCGGTTTCCGCCGCCAGCGCCGCCAGCCTATCGGCCTGCGCCAGTGTCGCGGCCAGCGGTTTTTCCACCAGCACATGCCGCCCGGCGAGCAGCGCCTGTTCGGCCAGCGTGAAATGCGCGTCTGCGGGCGCCGCCACCACCACTGCGTCGCTGCTGGCAAACAGCGTGGCCAGGTCCATGGCCGCTGCACCGCCGGCTTCTTCGCCCACGCGCGCTGCGCGATCCGTGTCCAGGTCATGGATGCCGGCGAGCGAAGCGCGGGTGGAGCGTACGATTTTCAGCGCATGGAAGCGCCCGAAATGGCCGGCGCCGATCACGCCGATGCGGAGAAGCTGGGTCATGCCATTCGGCTACCCGATCCGGCCGGGCGCCGCCAGGGCGCCGACCCGCGCCCCGTCTTGGCTGGGGAAACCCCCGTCTTGGCTGGGGAAACCCCCGTCTTGGCTGGGGAAACCCCCGTCTTGGCTGGGGAAACCAAAGTCTCCCCAGCCTTTTACGCAGACTTTACGGCAGCTTGCCGGTAGCGATGTAGCCAAAGCTCTCGGAGCTGGTGGTCACCGAATAGCGGCCAACCAACGTTTCCGAGTCATTAATACCGTCCATCACCGTGAGCGCGGCTTTCGGATAGGTAAGGACGTAGTAGGCCTTTTTCACCGGATCATAGACGCCGCCGGAATAGTTGCTGCTGGCATCGATAACCGTGGCGCAAACCTGGCCGGCCGTATTGATATGGTGCGCCGCCACCTGGGCGATGTTCGGGAACACCAGTTCCATGCTCTTCTTGCCGGTGAACACATAGGAATGTTCAAGGCCATCTGACAGCACCGTGGAAACAGTATATTGGCCGCTAGCATTGATGCCGAAGCCTTCCGTGGTGGTGCCGCCCTTGATGTTGATGACCTTGTATTTCGTGCCGTTATAAGTGAAGCCGTGGCTTACGCCCGACTTGTCCAGGTAGTAGCCGATCACGGTTTTCGAGTCATTGATGCCGTAAATAACGGTGTAAACGCTGGCGGGCGGATCGATTGTGGTGAAGCTGCCGCCGGTGTAGATATAGCCGTGATAATTGCTGCTGGCATCAAGGTAGTCGCCAACCACGTCGCCGCCGGTGTTGATGCCCCAGCATTCCGTGCCGAACGAGGCGTCAGGGTCGCTCAGCGTGGTTTTCGTCTTGCCCTTCAGCAGGAAGCAATTACGCACCGTGGCGCCATTGGCAAAATAACCGCCGGCGACCGTGCCGCCTGCATTGATGTCATGCAGGCTGGTGTAGTTTTTCTTGTCGTACGAAACCTTCTTGAATTTATAGGTTTGTGCCGCGGCATGCTGCACTGGCAAGGCGGCCAGCAGCAGGGCGACGATAAGGCTGGTGCGGATCATCGGTGTTTTCCTTTGGGTGGGGCTTGCGCCCGTGGCAATTTCGCACCGGATGGCGCCCACCGCCCCCCCGCGCCCTACCGGGCACGCAGCGCCCCGTGGCCGCCCAACCACTGCGAATACAAAACCCTATGCCGCGTCTGTATCAGGCGCAATAGCCACGACGCCAAAACGCATTACCGAAATGAATATTTCCCTGCCGCAACCTGTGCGTGTCGCCACCCCCGGTTTGTCGAATAAGAAAGACACACTCCCGTATGCCTTGCCTAGCGCGCCCAAAATAACCGAAATCTCCCCACTACCGCGCCCGCCTTCAACCGCAGCGCGCCGCGACGCCGGCCACGCGCGGTGGTACAGCAAAAACCGTCAGGGGGACCATCGACCACCATGCAACGAGTGCTGATCGCCAATCGCGGTGAAGTGGCTGTACGCATCGCCCGGGCTGTCCGCGAAGCCGGCCTAACCGCCTGCGGCCTGTTCGCAAGCGACGAAGCCAACGCCCAGTACCTGACCGCAATGGATGAAACCGCTCCCCTCCCCGGCCAGGGCGCGACCGCCTACCTGAATCCGGTCGCCCTCATCGACGCCGCCCGCGCCCTAGACGCGGACACGCTGCACCCCGGCTGGGGCTTCCTCAGCGAATCCCCCGCGCTCGCCACCGCCTGCGCCGACGCAAACATCCTGTTCGTCGGCCCCAGCCCCGCCCACCTCACCCTCTTCGGCGACAAACGCCAGGCGCGGGCGCTGGCCGCCGCCTGCGAAGTCCCCACCACAGCCTTCGCGGAAACCCCGGAACACGCCGAGGCTCTGCTCCGTCACGGCCCCATCCTCCTCAAAGCAGCCTCCGGCGGCGGCGGCCGCGGCATGCGCATCGTCACCGATGCGCACCAAATCCCCCACGCCTGGCGCGAAGCCGCAGTCGAAGCCCGTTCCGCCTTCAAAGACCCCACCATTTTCGCCGAAACCTTCGTCCCCAACGCCCGCCACGTCGAAGTCCAAATCGCCGCCGACGGCACCCACGCCACCTGCCTCGGCACCCGCGACTGCACGCTGCAGCGCCGCCACCAGAAACTCATGGAAACCGCCCCCGCCGACGCCCCGCACGGCGTCATCGAAGCCGCCCTCCGCATGGCCCGCGAAACCGGCTACCGCACGCTCGGCACTTGGGAATTTCTCACCCGCGGCAGTAGTTACGTCTTCCTCGAAGTAAATCCCCGCCTGCAGGTCGAACATACCGTAACCGAAGCCACCACCGGCCTCGATCTGGTGCAAATCCAACTCGCGCTGGCCGCCGGCGGCACGC
>Ga0207030_1082_pt1 | contig 13429 bp, 13 predicted proteins | sample Alteio_BWMinCont_40_FD_153260 | JGI IMG/M metagenome (GOLD analysis project Ga0207030, IMG submission 153260) | Enriched cells from forest soil in Barre Woods Harvard Forest LTER site, Petersham, Massachusetts, United States -... | ecosystem: Environmental > Terrestrial > Soil > Temperate forest >... | reverse complement strand
AAAAAGCCTCTAAATTATTGCAAGATGTTTTGAGTATGGAAAATGCAGTGATGATTCGCTGTCATTTAGAGCTCGCTTTAGAAAGAGCGGGGCTAGGTAGTTTGGTGCGAGCTGGGAAATAACCTCAGTTAAATAACCTCAGTTATGGATAAGAACCCAGTTAAAGCGGCGTCTTTCAGCCGAATACTGCGTTGAAATCTTGAAAAAAACACTTATGTAGAATAACTACATGCGTATTTTTTTCAAGATTTCGCCTTGTCTTCAGCTGAAATACTTGCTTTAACTGGGTTCTTATCCATAACTGAGGTTAAATAAGGTTAAAACATGTTTGGTATTTATCTTCTCATTGGTGCGTTTGCAGGCACTATGGCAGGTTTGTTAGGAATCGGCGGAGGTATTATTGTTGTCCCCGCACTGGCAAGTGTATTTTTACACTATAACATTATGCCAAATAGTTACGTGATGCATATGGCGATTGGCACATCATTAGCAGCTATGATTATTACGCTTATTTCAGCATTAAGAGCACATGGCCGACACGGAAATGTGCGTTGGGATTTAGTAAAAATATTATTACCGGGTTTAATGATAGGGTCAGTCATCGGTGCCATCATTGCGCATGCGCTCTCTTCAGCGTATTTAAAAACATTTTTTAGTATTTTTTTGTTATTGATTGCTATCCGGCTGTTAGTGGTAAAAACAGAAGAAATGGAAGGAGGCGAGTTGCCTTCACGGTTATTTATGACTTTTTCAGCGGGAACGATTGGCATTTTATCAAGTATTTTAGGGGCGGGCGGCGGGACGATGTTAATACCTTTTATGATGCGATGCAAAGTAGGTATACGCCAGGCGGCAGGCACTTCTGTTGCTTGCGGCGTCAGTATCGGTATTGTTGCTACAGTGAGTTTCATGATTTTAGGAAGCACCAGTGTAGGCTTGTCCTTGGCGTGGTGTACGGGCTATATTTACTGGCCTGCCTTTCTGGGGGTGGCTATCACTAGCATGATATTTGCCCCTATAGGGACAACGTTAGCGCATAAATTACCAACATCTGTATTAAAACGCGTGCTTGGGATATTCTTAGTGCTTATTGCCATTGATATGTTTTTTTCTCATTAAGGTGTAAATATTTTATGCTAATGTATCCACAAATTGATCCAGTTGCTTTTCATTTAGGCCCTTTGTCTGTCCATTGGTATGGGCTTATGTATTTAATGGGCTTTTTTGCGGGTTGGGCAGTCTTGAGTACTCGGTTGCGCCGCGCAGATTTTACGCCAGATCAATTGGCCGATATTTTATTTTATAGTGCATTAGGAATCATTATTGGCGGAAGAGTCGGTTATATGCTTTTTTATGCATGGCCTGACTTGTTATATAATCCGTTATCTGTTTTTCAAATTTGGAAAGGCGGTATGTCTTTTCATGGCGGATTATTAGGTGTTCTGATTGCATTATCTATCTATTCTCACCGAATTGGAAAATCGTTAGTAGAGATTACTGATTTTATAGCCCCAGCTGTGCCGATTGGGTTAGGCCTAGGGCGTCTTGGAAATTTTATTAATGGTGAATTATGGGGTAAAACAACGAATGTTCCTTGGGGAGTGATTTTTCCCAATGCTGGCTCTTTACCGCGCCATCCTTCTCAGCTATATGAATTTTTACTGGAAGGTGTTTTATTATTTATTATCTTATGGTTATTTTCGCAAAAACCAAAACCTCGCTGGGCTGTCTCAGGTGTATTTTTAGTTTTTTATGGTTTGTTTCGTTTTGTGATTGAATTATTTCGGGAGCCAGATGCACAGATTGGTTATCTCGCATTTGGATGGGTGACTGAAGGTCAGTTATTATCACTACCCATGATGGTTGTTGGAATGTTGATGTTGTTTTGGGGATATCGGAGAAAAATATGCAGCAATATTTAAATTTTTTACAACATATACGCGAGGAAGGAATCACGAAATCGGATCGAACAGGGACAGGTACAAAAAGCGTTTTTGGATATCAAATGCGTTTTAATTTAAGCAAAGGATTTCCTCTGCTCACCACTAAAAAATTGCATATCAACAGTATTATTTATGAATTATTCTGGTTTTTAAATGGTGATACGAATATTGACTATTTAAAACAACATCATGTTTCGATCTGGAATGAATGGGCAGATGAAAACGGGAATTTAGGCCCAGTTTACGGCAAACAATGGCGCGCGTGGCAAACAGCGGAAGGTGTTCTTGTCGATCAAATGACTGATCTCGTACAACAAATTAAAACAAATCCCGACTCTCGTCGTTTAATTGTGAGCGCTTGGAATGTAGGAGATATTCCAAAAATGGCATTGCCACCTTGTCATTTGTTGTTTCAATTTTTTGTGGCAGATGGGCGACTATCTTGTCAGCTTTATCAGCGCTCTGCTGATTCTTTTTTAGGTGTACCCTTTAATATCGCATCGTATTCTTTGTTAACGCACATGATCGCGCAGCAATGTGATCTTGAAGTGGGAGAATTTATTTGGACAGGTGGTGATTGTCATATTTATTCTAATCATTTTGAACAAGTTGATTTACAATTATCTCGCACGCCATATCTTTTGCCTCAGCTTCAGTTTAAGCGTAAACCCAATTCATTGTTTGAATATCAATTTGAAGATATTGAGATTGTAAATTATCGAGCCCATCCTCATATCAAGGGTGCTGTTGCAGTATAGAGAGGATCAAAAAAATGCGTACTTTTTTAAAATGTGTTTTAGCAATTTCATCATTGGGGTTAACAGTTAGTTATGCTGCAATATCGTTGCCTTCATTAGACTCTCTATCCAATACAATTTGTCAAACCATGAAAATTCAATCCCAAGATAAAAATATTTTTTTGAATACATCAGGTGCAGAAGGGTCACTAATTTACTTTGTTAAAAATGCCTCTGAAAAAAGTATTTGGCTAGATCACCCTGTCAAGAATGCATCGGCAAGTGCGGGCTGGTCTTCTTACTTAAGACCTGGAAATTGGTCAGCAATATTAGTCGATAAAAAATCGTTTGAATTATCGTGTGCATTGATTCAGCCGGGTAAGGTCGATTCTTTAAATTGTTCTCAATCACTTTCCATTTGCAATCCCTCTCATGTGATTTTCATGTCGAATCGTAAAGGTAGCTATTGGTTGACAGAAGATAAATCTTGGAAAGAGTTTATTAAAGCCTTAGTAAAAAGAGGCGTTAAAATAAACGTTTAACTTACTGATATGTTGAAGAAATAATGCCCTCATCCTTCTTGAGAATATGTACTATACTTAATGAAGCGGTAACAAGAGGAGGGGGTGGCATGAGTTCTTCTCATATACAATCAAGTTTGTTGGGCCAACAGCCCAAAACAATTTCTTTGACTGAAGAGCAAATTGCATTAATTAAAGAAGTGTTAAAAGATGAAGATACTTCTATATTTGCCTCTGAAAAATTAAAAGAACTTATCCAAAAAAAACATAAACTATCTCAGCAAGTTTCAAATTCAGCAGATCTTACAAAGATGGAAGATGATATTGAAATTCCTTATCGTATTTTGAAAGTGAAAGGCAAGACTATTGCTGAAGATAAATATTTTATTGTAGGTAAAGGTATAAAGTCAGGCGGAGCATTAGGAGAGGGAGGCGAAGGCGTAGTGAAGCGGTTAATTGATGTCGACTCAAAGAAAGAATATGCCATAAAGGCTATTAAATTAAGTGATGATTATGAGGATAGAGTGCATCCAAAATTAGCTGAGTATCAATTCAAAATAATGAAAGATCTTGGTAAAGGGCACATGATGGTCAGCAAAACTCTGCCTGAAAACGATAAGAAAGAATATAGAGTTCCTAAATGTTATATCATCATGGAGCTAGCAAAAGGCAAAAATTTACTTGAGTTGTTAAAAGAGCATGTCAGTGGCGAACATGTCATTCCTACGAATGAGTGGATTGATATCTGTTTTTTGATTTTAAATACGGTTCGTGATTTACATAAGAAAGGCATATGGCATCGCGATATTAAATTATCAAATTTTATTTATGATCCTGAAACAAAAGAACTTAAGCTTGAAGATTACGGTTGTGCACGTGAGCACAAAAATAAGGATTTTATAACAGAGTCTCGTGTTCTGGGCTCGGTGGGTTATCAAGCTCCTGAAATCATAGACACAGATATAGATGACTGGCGATTACCGACTTATAGTGAAAAAACAGAAGTCTATGCGTTAGGACAGCTATTACGAGAGATGCTCGGTTTTGAAGAAGTTGAGGTGCAGCATGATGATTTATCAATAGGTACTATCCAAAACAAGAAAGCTAATGATGAATTAGGTTTATTTCGATCAGGATTTGATAACTTAACAAAGAGTATGCAAAAAGAAAATGCTGACGACAGGCCGTCAGTGGAGAAAGTCTTGCTTGAGCTGGGAAATATTCTGACAACAAGTCCTGTCGAAGAAAGCGAGTTGATGAGCATTGAAAGCCCTCAAGCCACTGGCAGTCCTCAGTCAGTTGCTTTTCAATTTTCAGAGACATCCTCAAGGCGCTTTTTTTCTGAGACTGTATCTTCGCCCTCTACGGGGTCTTCACGGTCGACTACGGAATATGAAAGTGAAGAAAGCGAAGCTCCAAAGAAAAAACAACGAACAGGAAATGCATCATGAAATTATTGCGCTATGGTGATGTAGGCCATGAAAGGCCAGGTTGTCTAGATGAGCAAGGACAACTTCGTGATTTGTCAGATGAAATTGCTGATATCGACGGTAGTATATTATCGTCTAAAAAACTCAATTTTTTACGCAGCATTAATATAAACAGCTTGCCGATTGTAAAAAATAATCCACGCATAGCTGCTTGTGTTGGAAAGATCGGAAAATTTGTCTGCGTAGGTTTAAATTATCGTGATCATGCAGAGGAAGTTGGAATGAAAGTTCCAGATGAGCCCATTTTATTTTTAAAAGCAAATAGTGCGATATGCGGGCCCTACGATAAAACGCTTTTGCCTAGAGGATCAACGCAAACAGATTGGGAAGTTGAGCTGGGTGTTGTGATAGGTGAGGCTGCGAAATATGTTAATGAAGCAGAAGCCTTAAACTATGTCGCGGGATATTGCATAGTGAATGATATTTCGGAACGACATTTTCAATTAAAGCGGGGCGGACAATGGGCCAAAGGAAAAGGTTGCGATACGTTTGGGCCCATAGGCCCATGGTTAGTGACTCACGATGAAGTCAAAGATCCCAATAATCTCGATTTAAAATTGTCTGTTGATGGGCATATGTATCAAAACGGAAATACTCGTAATATGGTATATAGTGTTGCGCATCTAGTGAGTTATATCAGTCAATTTTTTACATTAATGCCAGGTGATATTATTTCAACGGGTACACCTGCAGGTGTTGGTTTAAGTCAAAAGCCAAGTCCCATTTTTTTGAAAGCAGGTCAAATAGTGGAGTTAAGTATTTCAAGGTTGGGTGAGCAGAAACATCTTGTTGTGGATGATTAGGAATGGGTTACCCCAAAAAATCCCCCAATAAAATAAGTAAAGCTACCTGCTGTAATACCAATTAACAACATTCGTAGACCACTCAACATGGCATTACGCTGCGTAAACAAACTTAACGTTGCACCTACACTAAATAATGCTAAGGCTGTTAAGATAATTGAAATCAGCAAATTTTGCGGATTGTTGCTGAGAATAAAAGGCAGCAGTGGGACAAGAGCACCGAATGCAAATGAGACAAATGATGAGATAGCTGCACCCCAAGGAGATCCAAGTTCTTCAGGATTAATTCCTAACTCTTCACGTGCTAATGTTTCTAATGCTTTTTCGGGATTTTTAATTAACAGATTGGAGATGTTAACGGCTTCTTCTTTGGGAATTCCTCGTGCTTGATAAATGATGGCAAGTTCTGCAGCTTCTTCTTCAGGATAGGTATCCAATTCATGTTTCTCAAGTTCAAGTTGGTATTCCAGCATTTCTCGTTGCGAACGAACCGATACATATTCACCTGAGCCCATTGAACAAGCTCCCGCTAATAAACCGGCGATCCCTGAAAGCAAAATAAATTTCGCATCGACGTTGGCGCCGGCGACGCCTAAAATTAAACTTGCATTGGATAGCAGGCCATCGTTGACTCCAAAGACTGCCGCACGTATGTTTCCACTATTTTTGATGCGGCGATGTTGGTATTCAAGTTCACCAAATACTTTTGGAAAATAATGTCCTATATTTCCATCGCGGTAGATAGACATTCCGCGCACTTTGGTCGCTGCTAAAATAACGCGTAATCGCCGAGGGCCCATACATTTTATCAGTATCGCAATGATTCGTGTGCGCCAATCGGGAACATAAACAGTGGGAACAGGAATATTTTTTTTAGCTAATTGGCTTGCCCAGATGGCCGCTTGATTGTCTGCCATGACAGACAAGTCAAGAAACAGTTGTTTGAATTTTTTATCTTTTTCTGCTGCGCTGACAATTTTATAAAGATAGGCTGAGCACTTTTCTTCATTCCAGTTGTCTAAAAGATCCATAAATAATTCCTATTAACAACCGGCGTTATGATAGCTTTCAGCTAACTTAGGGCCATCCATACGTTCTTGCCAGGCTTTTGATTCGCTGGTGGTTGATCCGCTGAATATGATTTGATGTTTCAGTTCGCTGCAGAATGCCCTATGGTCAGGCTCGGTGGATTGGATGCTTTGGCAGGCAGTTAAGGTAAGACAGAGCAGGCTCAGAAAGATAGATAGACGACACATAAATAAAATCTCCTTATAGGTTATTTACTTTACCCTAAACCTATAGTGACTTCGAGCATGAAATTGTTCACCTCCTCTGCTCTTGTGCGTAAATCGTGGAAGACAGGGGGGATGTTTTCACGATAATTGCTGTAATTTGCGAGGACGCCTGAGCAACATAAGATTACCTTAAGCTAACTAGCGTATTATTTTTCCATAATTAACAGAGCGATATGGAAAAACTTTACAGTCAGGAGTATCTTATCAAAAGATGATATTGAAAATACTATTAAATGGGGAAGCTTGTGCGCAAAAAAGATCGCTTTGAAAGGCGGGAAGCCGAAAAATACGAGCAGCCAATCCCTAGTCGTGAATTTATCCTTGAGTATCTTGCCGAAAGAGGCGAGCCTGCAACCCGACGACAACTCATAAATGAGCTTAATTTGCTGTCAGATAATGAGCAAGAAGCGTTACGACGACGGCTATCTGCCATGGTGCGCGACGGCCAACTTCATAAAAACCGCAAAGGGACTTATGGCCCTGTTGATAAAATGGAGCTTATTTCTGGTCGAGTGATAGGACATAAAGATGGTTTTGGTTTTGTTGTTCCCGATGAAGGCGGTGACGATTTATTTTTAAATGCTCGCCAAATGCGAGCTGTTTTTCATGGTGATAAAATTTTAGCGCGTATTTCTGGCTTAGATCACCGTGGTCGAGCAGAAGCTATTGTTGTTGAAGTGCTTGAACATAATACTCAGCAATTAGTTGGACGTTTTTTTATGGAAAGCGGGACATACTTTGTTAAGCCCGTTAATCATCGAATTACTCATGATATTACTATTCCACCTACCGATATATTTGAAGCGCAAGATGGACAAATGGTTGTGGTTGCTATTACCGAACAACCCAGCACTCAAAAACATCCACTCGGAAAAGTGATTGAAGTCATGGGTGATCATATGGCACCCGGCATGGAAATTGATGTTGCTATTCGTAATCATGACCTTCCTTTTGTTTGGCCTGACGAAGTATTAGATGAATCGGCGCGATTTACAGTGGAGGTACCTGCTGCTGCGATTGTGGGTAGATTGGATTTGCGTAAGTTACCTTTTGTCACTATCGATGGCGAAGATGCCAAAGATTTCGATGATGCTGTTTATTGTGAGCCACACAAAAATGGCTGGAAATTATATGTTGCTATTGCCGATGTGAGTCATTATGTAAAACCTGGCAGTGCTTTGGATACCGAAGCTTTAAATCGAGGAAATTCTGTTTATTTTCCCGAGCGTGTTATTCCGATGTTGCCTGAAACCTTATCGAATGGCTTGTGTTCACTAAAGCCAAACGTAGACAGATTAACGTTAGTTTGCGAAATGTCTATTAGCCACAAGGGCGCTATTACGAGTTATAAATTTCATGAAAGCGTCATTTTTTCACATGCGCGTCTCACTTACAATCAAGTGTACGACATGATTGAAAAACACGATGTAGAATTACAAGCACGCTATCAAGAGCTTGTTCCTCATTTAAAAAATCTATTTGTTATTTATCGTGTTTTACATAAAGCACGGACTGCGCGTGGCGCGATTGATTTTGATATGCCAGAAACTAAAATTATTTTTGGTGCAGAACGCAAAATTGAAAAAATTATTCCGACTCAACGAAATGATGCGCACCGTCTGATAGAAGAATGCATGCTATGTGCGAACATTTGCTCGGCCAAGTTTTTGTTAAAAAATGATTGTCCTGGATTGTTTAGAATTCATGAAGGCCCCAATGATGAAAAGCTCGAAGATTTACGACGTTTTTTAGCCGAATTAGCCTTAAAATTACCGGGACGCCGAATGCCGACTCCCAGTGATTATGCTCACTTGTTAAAAACAATTGAAGAGCGTCCTGATGCGCACATTATTCAAATGATGTTATTGCGATCGCTGAGTCAAGCTGTTTACAGCCCAGAAAACAAAGGCCATTTTGGATTGGCTTATGATGCCTATACCCATTTCACTTCACCCATTAGGCGGTATCCTGATTTGCTGGTGCATCGTATGATTCGCAGTATTTTACGAAATGAAAAACAGTTATCGTATACTCTTCCTCATTTAGAAAAATTTGGAGATCACTGTTCAATGACGGAGCGTCGAGCTGATGAAGCAACGCGTGAAGTTGTTGACTGGCTGAAGTGCGAATTCATGCTAGATAAAGTAGGTGAGGATTTCGATGGCGTGATTGGCAGCGTTACCGGATTTGGATTTTTTGTAGAATTAAAAGATATCTATGTGGAAGGCTTGATACACATCAGTACGTTACCAAATGATTATTATCAATTTGAGCCTACAAAACAAGCGCTTCGCGGTGAGCGCAGTGGACGAATGTTTCGATTAGGTGATGTGATTAAAGTAAAAGTTGTGCGCGTGGATCTCGATCAGCGACAGATTGATTTTCTCTTGGCTGATGAGGCGAATCAATCAACTCTGAATCCAACCTCCAAAAAACCAGCTGGCAAAAAACATAAAAAACAAAAACCAAGGTCTAAGAAAAAATCGTCATGAGTGGAACCCATTTCAAAATCCTCATGACGAGGCAGAAACGAGCGGCATTCGAGCACCGAAGCGCAGAATGCCGCTCGTTTATCCAGACCGTCAGGAGGGTTTTGAAATGAGTTCTAGTGATAAGTTATTTGTTTTCGGAATCCATGCAGTTTCTGCTTTGCTTGCTCACCAACCCGAACGGGTGATTCATTTGCATGTGCAAAAAGAACGTCAAGATAAAAAAATTCAAGCGGTCATTGATCTTGCTAGGCAACAGCACATTAAAGTAAATGTCATTTCAAAAGATGAATTAGAGCGCCTCACAAAAAATCAAGTGCATCAAGGCATAGTCGCATATTGTCAAAAACCAAAAACATTTACTGAGAATGATTTGGAAGTGATGCTTGAAAATTTAAATGAGCCGCCGTTGTTACTTATTTTGGATGGCATTCAAGATCCGCATAATTTAGGCGCTTGCTTACGCAGTGCCGATGCGGCGGGCGTGCATGCAGTGATTGTTCCGCGTGATAAATCCGTTTCGATAACACCGACTGTTAGCAAAGTTGCGTCGGGTGCCGCAGAAACCATTCCATTTGTGCAAGTGACTAATCTCGCTCGAACGATGGATACTTTGAAAGACAAAGGAATTTGGTTATATGGTGCAGCAGGCGAAGCCACTCAAAGTATCTATGCGGCGAATTTAAAAGGTCCCATCGCATTAGTACTGGGTGCTGAGGGAGAAGGGCTAAGACGACTGACCCGTGAGCGCTGCGATATGTTATTGAATATACCTATGAAAGGCTCTGTTTCTAGCTTAAATGTCTCAGTTGCTACGGGTATCTTTTTGTTTGAAGCTTTGCGCCAACGTCAATAACTCTCTATACATTAAACCGAAAATGCATAACATCTCCATCCTTCACGATATATTCTTTACCTTCTAATCGCCATTTCCCGGCTTCTTTTGCGCCGGTTTCACCTTTGTATGTAATAAAGTCGTCATAGGAAATGACTTCAGCACGAATAAACCCTTTCTCAAAGTCAGTATGAATGACGCCCGCTGCTTGTGGTGCAGTTGAGCCAACATGAATGGTCCAGGCGCGAACTTCTTTGACGCCAGCAGTGAAATAGGTTTCAAGTCCGAGTAGTTTGTAACCCGCATGTATGACGCGATCTAAGCCGGGTTCTGTTAAATTTAAATCGGCTAAAAATTCTGATTTTTCTGCATCGCTTAACTCTGCAATTTCTGCTTCCAGTGCGGCACATACAGCTACGACGCTTGCATTTTCTTTTGCGGCGATTTCATTTACTTGATCGAGGAACGGATTGTTGGTAAAGCCATCCTCAGCAACATTCGCAATATAAAGTGTAGGTTTAATGGTGAGTAAGTGAAGTTGGCGTAATCGTATTTTATCATCATCACTCAAATTTAATGCGCGTATGGGTAATGCTTGATTGAGTTGTTCTTTTACGCGTTCAAATAATGCAGCTTCTGCTGCTGCAGCCTTGTCACCACTGCGTGCTTGTTTGTTTACTTTTAATAAGGCACGTTCAATGCTGTCTAAATCTGCTAACGCAAGTTCAGTATTAATCACTTCAATGTCATGTCGTGGTGAAATTTTTCCGGCAACGTGGACGACATCTGTATTTTCAAAACATCTGACAACATGTGCGATCGCATCTGTTTCACGAATATTTGCTAAAAATTTATTACCCAATCCTTCACCTTTTGAAGCGCCGGCGACTAAGCCTGCGATATCAACAAATTCCATTGTCGTAGCGAGAATGCGTTCGGGTTTGACTATCACTGCTAATTTTTCTAAACGAGAGTCCGGGACGGGAACAACGCCAACGTTGGGCTCTATCGTGCAAAATGGATAATTGGAAGCGTCAACTCCCGCCTTCGTCAAACAGTTAAATAAAGTGGATTTCCCGACATTTGGTAAACCGACGATTCCGCATTTTATACCCATTGTGTTACCTTCAAGTAGAGTGGTTAGTCTGTGGTGTGAAGCTGGTGCATTGCTTTTTGAAATTTTCCATCGACGACTAACAGGACAATTTCTTGTGCTTTATGAACAGCCGCATCAATTTCGACACGCTCAGTTTTTTTCGGTGCTTTTAATACGTAATCAATGACATCTTTGCTATTTCCAGGGTGTCCTACACCAATACGCAATCTATGAAATTGTTTAGTGTGCAATTGTGCGATGATATCGCGTAATCCGTTATGACCACCGTGTCCGCCATCGAATTTTAATCGGATATCACCCGCAGGAATGTCAATTTCATCGTGAGCAACTAAAATGGCTTGGGGTGGAATTTTATAATAATTTGCTAATGCGGAAACCGATTGTCCGCTTAAATTCATGTAGGTTGATGGAATCAGTAAATGGCACTCTTGGCCATTGAATTTTGTTATTCCATGAAAGCCACGGTATTTGGTTTCATGTCTAAGTGTTAGATGTGCCGAGTCGGCTAATTCGTTGACGAACCAAGCGCCAGCATTGTGTCGGGTATGTTCATACTCTGCTCCTGGATTACCTAATCCAACGATAAGACGGATACCCATTCCCGACACAATACTGTATCTCCTAACTATTATTTATCTGATGGTTGTGTTTCTTCTGTTGTTTCGCCTTCAGCAGAAGCTTCTGCACCTTCTGTGGATTCTGCTTCAACGACTACTTCTTCTTCGATGATTCTTGGTTTATGAATTGAAACGACAGGAGCATCATGATCTTCAACGCCATGACTAAACGCAACAAGCTCAACACCTTTTGGTAATTTCAAATCGGATAAGTGCAAGGTCTCATTAAGTTTGAGATTGGACGTATCCACTTCAATAAACTCAGGTAAGTCAGCAGGGAGACAAGAAACTTCGACGTCAGCAATAATATGAGAAATGACGCCGCCTTCTTTTAAGCCTAATGCTTCTTCATCACCTACGAAATGTAAAGGCACATGCATATGTAATTTTTGATCTGCTCTGACACGAAGAAAGTCAATATGTTGAATACGCGGTTTTGCTGGATCTCGTTGAATAGCTTTTAAAATAACTTTCTCACTTTTTTTATCTACTTTTAGGTTAAGAATATGAGAATACGTTGCTTCATGTGATAGAGCGATGACAACTTTGTTATGATCTAGGCTAAGCAAAACAACATCTTCACCCGCACCATACACAACTGCTGGAACCTTGTTGGTACGACGAAGGCGGCGGCTCGCACCTTTCCCCATATCGTGACGAACTTCAGCTTCCAGTTCGAATTTAATTGCAGACATGATATTTCTCCCATTTGAGATTGATTTGTCTACAGCCTTGCGACCAGGCTGTAAAGAGGGCGTTATTTTACCTGAAATGGGGAGATTAGCTAGGGAAAGTTAGGGTTGTTGCTCACAAAAGATTAAATTTAAGTCATCTGATTCGGATTTTCTTATTAACGAAAAACTTCTTTCCCGCATTTTTAACTTGTTATCTCCATTTTTACTGCTGAAATTAACTTAAGAAGTTGTTGGTGTCTGACACCGTCAACTTGTCTACTTGACTACTTAAGAATCAAATAGTACAATTATGAACTAACTTTGGAGTAACCTATGTCAAATACTAGACCAACACTACATTTTTCTTTAGAAGATTCTGGCAAAAACTATCTTTTAGCTCTTTTTGCTAATTCAAATCCCTCAATTGAAACCACAAAAGTAGCTCATCCAAAATATCCTTATATGAGAGGCGCTCGTCTTGATGCGTTTCGTTGTATTACAAATACAAAATCAACAAATAGTTTTTTGCCGGCTACTACGACAATCAGTCAGGACGTGATTATTGATGATTTATTAGTATTCTTAGCCAATAAGCTTACTGAGTTATTTAAAAGTATATTCCCTAGGCAATTCATTAATCCTGAAATCAAAGATATATTCGATTCAAAAACTTTACCGGTCGGAGATACGAATGAAAATCGTTTTATCTTTTGTGAAACATCACGCTTTCATGCGTTTCTTTTATTTGATGAAACTATCGCTGAAACTGTAAAAAATAATATTGCAGTTTTTGAAAAGTTATTTAGTTCAGTAGGACTGGATTATGAATTTGAATCTCAGCCTTGTACTAGACGAGTGGGTAATGTATGGGAATCAACTCCTGTTATTTTATTTAAAGTTAGTGATGG
>Ga0207030_1081_pt1 | contig 13507 bp, 16 predicted proteins | sample Alteio_BWMinCont_40_FD_153260 | JGI IMG/M metagenome (GOLD analysis project Ga0207030, IMG submission 153260) | Enriched cells from forest soil in Barre Woods Harvard Forest LTER site, Petersham, Massachusetts, United States -... | ecosystem: Environmental > Terrestrial > Soil > Temperate forest >... | reverse complement strand
ATTAAAAGAAAATCTCCACACTATTTTCCCAAAAATCGTTGAATATCGGCACGTGGCAAAAAAGATCAGCTCCTTTGGGGATAGCCTTTATAAATTTATCGAAGTCTCTGAAAAACGACTCTATGGGTCCTTTTCGCTCGGAACTACATCTACCGGCCGGATGGCGAGCCAAAAGCCAAATCTGCAAAACATGCCACGAGTTGGATTCAGAGATCTTTTTTGTGCCCGAGAAGGCTGCGTCCTTATTGGGCTCGATTATTCTCAGCAGGAGCTCCGCGTTGCCGCATTAGTTGCAAAAGACCAAGCCTTACTCCAGATCTATGCCGACGGCGGTGACGTGCATGCCAACACCGCAGCAGCTCTCTTAAACATCCCAAAAGAGACGGTAACAAAAGCCCAGCGTCAACTCGCCAAAGCAGTCGCATTCGGTCTTCTCTATGGCCAGGGAGCGAAAGGATTGGCCCTCTATGCCAAACAACAATATGGGGTGGAAATGTCCGAACAAGAAGCAGAAACCCACCGCACCACTTTTTTTCAAACCTATAACGGTCTCCGCGCGTGGCAAAAAGAGACCGGCAATCTCGTTAAAGTGACTGGCATTATTCGCACTCAATGCGGAAGAATTCGAGATTTCAACCGAGAGCTAGAGGGGTATCGATTTACAGCGGCTTTAAACCTACCTATTCAAGGCGCTGCAGCGGAGATAACGCTTCGAGCCATGACAAGACTCTCCCCCCTACTTTCTCCTGAATGCAGGCTTGTGAACGTGATTCATGACGAAATTTTGCTCGAAGTGGTTGAGTCAAGGGCGAAAGAATATGCGGACAGAGCCCATGAGGCGATGGAAGCTGCATTTCTGGATATCTTCCCCGCAGCACAACCCTATATGAAGGGACTCGTAGAAGCAAAAACCGGAAGAAATTGGGCTGAAACAAAGCAATAAACAAGGACAAACTATGCAATTGAGAGACTATAAAATACGTGAAATCTTGCAGAAATATCCCGAGATGCCAATTCAGTTAAAAACTGATTTAGAAGAATTGGAAGAAGCTGTTAAGGCTTATCATTTCTTCTCAAAGGCTGTTGGAGATGATGGCGGTTATTATATCGCTGAACAGAGCATAGAACTGTTTAATAAAACTATTAAATCTTTGGATGAGTTTGAAAAATCTGTAGTAGCAGAGAGGAAATAAATCATGATAGCAAAAGCCGAAAATGACCCGAGTACCGATCAACTCATAAAAGATTTAAAAACAGCATACAATGCGTGCTGGGATGCTAAGATCAAGGCCTATGAAACAGCTAAAAAATATGCCCCTCTTTGTCTTCAGATAGTGCAGCGGCTTGGGGATGTCCCGAAACTTGCAAATAATCGGATAGAGCAAAGGAGGCAAGAGCTCGACGGATGTGGCGCTTTGCTAGAAGATTTTTGGGCCCATGAAGATATGGTGATTGCTCTTTACCGGCATGTGGAGTCTGAATTTAATTTACCTGAGGTTGAAAATGCATAGAAAGCCAACAACTCATGGCCCCAAGAAAAAAGGGCCTCCGCCACCACCGCTTGGAAATCAGCGCGCCCTCGGTCACGGCTTTGGGCGCCCCAAAATCTACGACGATGCTTTCATCGAGAACGAAGCAGCCGAGTTCATTGAGTGGATGCAAAAATCTTGTAATATTTGGTTTGAAGACTTTGCACTTGAACGTGGATATGCCCCTCAACGCCTTCATGAGTGGTCAAAGAAAAATGCTGTCTTTGCGGAGACTTTTGCAATTATTCAGACCATGCAGAAATCAAAACTAGTAAAAGGTGGCCTTAAAGAAGAATTTAATTCTGGTTTCACTAAGTTTGTAATGGCTAATGCTTGTGGGTGGTATGAAAAGCAGCAGATCTCAGGCGACTCGACTAATCCACTTCAATTTTTACTTGAAAAGGCAGATGGCTCTAGCAAGGAATTGGTCTCCGATGAACAAGAATGATCTTGCGTTAGCTGAACAGCACTTATCCTCGCCTGGTTGGAGGATGAGTAATCTCTACCATATCATCGACAAGCATGGCAGGAAATGTTTATTTGAACCCAACTGGGCTCAGCAAAAATTAAGTAATGAAACGTGGTTTTGCAATGTTATTTTGAAGGCTCGCCAGCTTGGTATTTCCACGTATATTTGCCTCTTATTCCTAGATCGATGTCTCTTTAATTCGAACATGGCCGCTGGGATAATTTGTCACACTAGGGAAGACGCCGAGCACATGTTTAAACGCGTAAAATTCGCTTATGACAATCTTCCAATAGCTATTAAAACACTTCGTCCAGCAACTAGCGACTCTGCCAGAGAACTCGTTTTTTCAAATGGTTCCAGCCTTCGAGTCGGGACGAGCATGAGGGGCAGCACTCTGCAATATCTTCACATTTCAGAATTCGGTAAAATTTGTGCAAAATTTCCTGATAAAGCCCAAGAAATCATGACTGGAAGTTTAAACACAATCGCCGCCGGCCAGTACGTTTTTATCGAGAGCACTGCCGAAGGAAGAGAAGGCCCATTTTACGAAATGTGCAAGACAGCGCAAATGAACGCGTTAATGAGAAATGATCTCACAAAGCTAGACTTCAAATTCCATTTTTTTCCTTGGTGGAAGGCTCCAGAATACCGATTAAACTCGCCTGCGATAATGTCCGATGAGATGATTGAGTACTTTAATTTTCTGGCAGGCAAGGGCGTTTACCTGGAACCGGACCAAAAGTTCTGGTATCAGGCCCGCTACGCGACTCAAGGCGAGTCTATGAAGAGGGAATATCCAGGAACACCTGAAGAAAGCTGGGAGCAATCAAACGAAGGTTGTTATTATGGCAGACAGATTAGTCAGGCTCGTTTAGAGAAACGCATTGGTTTTGTTCCATACGACGAGCAAATACCCGTCTATACAGCGTGGGATCTAGGCTTTAACGACGCTACATCGATTTGGTTCTTTCAGGTCCTCGGAAAAGAGGTCAGGCTGATTGAGTATATCGAAGGCTCTGGTGAATCTTTGTTTCACTGGCTTGGGGTGGTTAAATCAAAGCCCTATATTTATGAAAAACACTTAGCCCCGCATGACGTATTAGTTCACGAATATTCCAGCGGAATGACCCGACAGGCGTCAGCAAGAAAGATGGGAATCAATCTTATTCCAGTCCAAAAAGTCGCTATCATTCCAGGCATTGATACAGCTAGAAGCATACTAAATCGTTGCTGGTTTGATGAAAGCAAATGCACCCAAGGGATTAAATGCCTAGAAAACTACAAAAAGAACTGGAACGACCGAACTGGATGTTGGGCCAGTCAGCCATTACACAATTGGGCCAGCCATGGAGCTGATGCGTTTAGAACGTTAGCGACTGGTTTACCTCTAGTAACTGGAAGTAAAATGGTCGATGCAACCACTCTGGGAAATCGGCAAAGCAACCCGTTTTTCTTAGGATCTAAATTTTAGTAAGTCAACTGGATTGATAGCGCGCTACGCAATTTTTCCATTTCCTACTCTAAAGGTATTCTGCTTGCACTGCCTTCTGGAAGAAGTCGGTATCTAGGAGTTTCATCTTCAAGCCAGGATTCGATAAAGGATTCGTCATTCCAATTTTGTAAATGCTCCTGAAGTTTGAGACCAAATATGGATATAGAAAGCGGAAGAATGCCAAGAAACACAAAGATAAAAGCGATTTTCTTTGTGTGTGATTTAGTCAAAGAAATATTTCGAAAACCATTCACGACCCAGTTTATAGAGACTGAGATCGAGTATAAAGATAGGAAAACTATCGAGTACCCTAAAATGATATAAGAGATTGCGCCTAGATAATAATATGCGCATGAGTCTTCAAGGGAGCTAAATCCGAATAGAACAAGTCCAAACGGGATTCCAAAGAGGAAAGATAGAAATATGCCTACCCTCTCTATTCCAGTATTAATTTTGCTCATCTTAGTAGATTTGGTTAGATCTTAGGAGCTTTTGCCGAAGCATGGATTCTTCCATTCTATCCATACGGTCGTTAAATCTATCTTCCTCTTCTCGAAAATATTGTTTGCTGTCGAAAGGCTGATAAGATTGACTAGCAAAGGTTGATCCAACAGAAGTTAAGCAAATGATTGTTAGTAGTAGTGTATTCATATAATCCTTTTTCTTTTTTGATGTTTTTCCGGGCAGGCTCTAATGTGAGCTCACGCCGAAACTATCGCTTACAAAGGCAGTTAATTATAGTCATACACATCAAATTAGCAAGAATTAAAAACAAGTATATTGATTCGAGATTAATTTAAATTAAAAGATTAACGAATAAAAAAATAAATAGAGTTATGAAAATGTCTCTTGATCAGAAGGTATACTCAAGAATGGATCGTTCCTTTTCTAATAGTTTTTAGGCAGGGAATTAGGTCTGCAATTTCACACCGAAGAGTGATTGCAAGAACGGCCATATTCTCTAAAGAAAGGTTAGTTTCCCCGCGCTCAATACTCCCGATATATGTACGGTGCAGTCCGCACTCGAATCCCAAATCCTCCTGAGAAAGCCCAATCTCCTTTCGCCGTAGACGTACTAGAGCCCCAAAGCTCTTCTTTAGGGTCAGACTCTCGATAGGGTTTAAAATCCTTTCTTTGCTCATATTTTACGAGCATAGAAATATGATGAGGATAACTCTACAGAGTATATATAGCATTTTCAGGAGAGGTGGCTCGTATAAAAGAAGATTATAACTAGCAAATTAAGTTATGCGCAGTTATCATTAAAATCTAATAATTTTATTTGTTTTATAATTATTTTCTTTAATCTAGTTAAATTTTTAATTTAAGCGTGAGTGTGTATAGTGTCTAAAATAAGAAAGCAGTGGTTTTTTTCATTTCTTGCAATTTCTGGAGTTGGTTTTGCTGTTGACTTGCTATCGATCTCAGAAGGCGAATCCTTAGCAGAGCTTGAAATTGTTAGGACTCTTATATGGTTTTGTATTACATGTCATTTTGCTTATCACAAGCGTGGTACGAAATGGTTAATGTGCATATTAATTGCGATGGGACTAGGAATTAGTCGGGATATTTCAGAAATTTCTAAAGAAATCAGTCTTTTATCAGATCCTTTAGAACGTTTAATTTGTTTTGTGCCTACGGCAGGCGTCATTGCCCTTTATTGTTGGTTTTGGGTTAACTGTTTACGATATCGGAACGAAAATCTTCTTTTAAAAAATTCCTTCAAGGTGAATTCAGATAGGACTCGTAGTTTCGTTCAGGTAAGCCCTCAATTGAAACCTCTTGAGAAATAAATATATGCAAAACGATAAAAATATAATTGGATTTTCAATGGGCGCGAAGAAAGAATTTATGCAATCAAAAATCACAATGGTAATAATCGCCATATGGGGGCTTTTTGCCTTGTTTCCTCAATGGGATTATAGCGATGTTTTAAGAAATGTTGGTCGTTTTTTCATTTTTACTCCACCGTATCTTTCCTCATTTCATGGGCCGGATTAACCTTGCGTGGAACTGGGGTTCCATGTGTATTAAATAGTTCACAATTTTTAGCTGAAAATTCATTATTTGCTTTGATATTTTTTTTCAATTATTTGTTCTGGAATTTCCGAAAAAAAGGGAGTCATAGCTAGAAGGTTCTAGCGGAGGAGCCTTGAGGGAATAGATTAGCCCAAATATGGGAAGCTAAAAATTGTTATTTATCAAACAACGATGAATAACGGAGAAAATATACAAAATTCCCGCGATCTATACAAAAAAGTTCTTGAAGAACTACGACAAGAAGCTAGAAATAAATACGATAACAGGAATCTTAAATGAAAGAGAAGACGTTGGAATTTTTCAAAAAACATAGAGCCTCTATTATTGTATGGATTTGTGGAATTGCTGCGCTCTATTTTGTTCATAGCACATCCGAAAAGCGACCAGAATTTGTGGAAGAATACGAAATTGTAACTTGGGCTGAAGTTAAGAGTTATATTATTGTTTTTTGGTGTGTAATAATGTGTTCTAACGGAGGGTTTTGGCGCTATGGTCAAGATACGCTATTTTATTGGGGTGGCCAAAATAAATGGGCAGATGAACTCAAAAAAAACATGAGCCAATCTGAGGCGAAAATCGGCCATTTATTCGATTTAATTAACGCTTCAAAAAATGAAATAGAATTGTTAACGAAAAAATTGGGTGAAAAGCTCTCAATTAATATCATAGATATTCACGAGTCGATTTATGCAATTGAAAAATCTAATTTTTCATTAACTAGTAAATATGAATCCTTAAAAAGGCTTTTAGATGACCACCTTCACGACTGTGAACCTGTCTTTCAGTGCGAAAGCTGTAATCGTGAATTTAATGAAATGTGTATTTCAAAAGATCCGGATGGTGACTATCCAATATGTCAATATTGCCATGCCTTTGAAGTTGGGGAGAAAAAAGTAATCCGGCATCTAAACAACAAAACTTAATCCAGGAGCGAAAATACACAAAACACACGACTTCATTTTCTTTGTGTATTTTAGAATGCACTGATATCCAATTAGTTACAAAGAATATACACAAACACACAAAAACACACTGATAGATCAAGTGTTTGGGTTACCGCGGAGGTAAGAAGGACTCTGTACTGGAATCAATGCCTAGACTGTTCAGAATAGGCTCAATAGATAGCCTTAAGATAGACGGATTTAATACGGTTGGAAGACCAGCGTGTTTACCAAGTCTACGAATCTTTTTAGAAAGATGATCTTCATCAAATGCAGTGGGTAATAATCTATCTTCAAGCAAAAATCCCTTCCAAAGAGCGACAAAAGAAGCGGGGACTCCAAAAGGGACGGCGCCCGATCTTACGATCCATCCAGTTGAATTCTTTAAGGGAGAACTCAAAGCAAAAAGTTTTTTAGCCGGAAGCGGTGTATATAATAACGCTCGGCATAAAAGGAGATCCGCATAAGCTCTTATAGTGCTGCTTTTTAAAGCTCTGCACTCTAAATACTCGAATAGTTTCTCCGCATCCACAAGCGAAAGAGGTTGTTTTTTTTTGAATATCATTGGGGGAAGAACGAGTAATTCTCTATTGATAAAAGATAGCAGATCCTCTGCGTAATTCAAGTAAATATCCTTCTGCGTATCGCTCAAACCAAGTCGATTTATACAGTCGATCATTGGATCTATAGAAATTGATTTGACTAACTCTTGCACAATGATGGGCTCAGTGCTATGCCCAAGATCTCGATGGTACGAAAGGACGTGTGCCTGCTGCAACCGGTCGCAGAAAATTCCTCTAGCATAAACCTCTTCCGATGACCCAGAATTTTTCCATTCAGTAATTATTTGGTATGCTGTTTTTGAACGTTTCTTTTTTCTTTTTTGATCCTTCTCTGCATAAGCTGCAGCTCTAGCTAACATAATGTCTTTGTGGTTTGTGGAAAAAGGGAGTTCGAGGGCAAGCAGTGACTTCTGTCTGTTAAGCTCTTCTGTTCGCATCCAGGAAGAAGTAATCTTGGACAGCTCTAAGCTCCTTTCTTTTTGAATTTCGACTAAAATGGATTTTAATTTTTCGATCATGAACAGCTCCTCATTAACGTTCCAAGCTTGCCGAGCGCTTCACGCATATACTCTTTTTCACCGTGTGTGTAGCGATCTGTGGTTCGGCTATCTTTGTGACCGACGATTCTTGCAATTAGAATTTTCGGGATCTGTAGTTGAGTCAAATAGGAGCAGGTTGTATGCCTGATTGTGTGAAATGTGCCGCCTTGAATTCCAGCTTTTTGTAATGCTCTTTCCCAAGCAGATCGAATGTCGATCGGACGCTGTGGATCATTTGGGCTTTGGAATATCAAGCCAGAAAGCGAAATTTGTTTTGACTGAGCAATACTAGAAAAGATGGAGAATACTTCTTCTGTCATAGGGATATCGCGAGGCTCGCCATTTTTAGAAGTAGGGAGGCAAATTTCTTTGTTTTTGAGATCCACGTTTGCCCATTTCAAAGAAAGAATTTCTCCCTTGCGCATTCCTGTATGAAGGGCTGTGGTGAAGATGGGCAGGAGGAAAGGGCTTTCGCTCTCATTGCAAAGCTCTCTGATTCTGCGAACTTCATCTTGGTCAAAGAACCTGGTTTTCCCGATACCAGTTTTCGGCTTTTTGATCGAACGTGCAGCATTCAGTGGGATCCACATCCATTCTTTCACGCAATATTCTAAGACGATGCTGATGGAGGCGATATATCGGATCACTGTATTATTTTTTCGAATTTTCCCTGAGAGACCGATTTCGGTTAGCAAGAGATCTCGACATTCAGCGAGGACTGCTGGGCCAACTTCAGTTAAGGAGTATGCTCCAATTTGTTTATTCCACCATTGGAGATGTTGGGTAACATTGTGGGCATTTTTTGGTTTGAGGGGGAGGACGGTCGATATGTATTTCTCGATGGCGGCCGAGAGGCGTCGCTTTTTTAACGATTCTTTTGTAACTAAACCTGAGTCAATTTCATAAAGAAATTTCTTTTCCCAATCCAAAGCCTCTCGTTTAGACTTAAAGGTTTTGCTTTTGAAAAATCGTCGTCCATTTCGGTAGACCTCAACGATCATCTGATGTTTCCCATTCCGTACTCTGTGCGTACCCATACCCTTTATCCCAATGCGCTTCAATATGCTTAAGCATCATATGGAATGGTAGAATTTACTACAAGCTACGGATCGCCAATCCGATGTTATTCCATGCAATCGTAAATGTTATTCCTAGGATAAATCAGTTATTTAAGAATAGATTTGTCGTTTTGTCAGAACATTTGTCAGGATTGCAAGTCATTTAAAGGTATTTCGCAACCGCTTCCTGAACTCGTTTTTCCAATCGAGATAGGTCTTGTACAACTAGGTTTTTATTGGAGTCTTTTGAATTTTGGATGTAGGAAATCAATCCTGCCTGGAATTCCTCACCAAGAACTTCCGCTTCGATTATGGGGAGTTCAGGAACGAGGTGATGCCACGCAGTTCGTTTAAGCGCACTTTCGAGTGCCTCGGCAAATGAGAAGTTTTTAGTGATTAGATCGCAAAGCTGTAATGTGTCTTTTGAAAGATTCGGATCATTTAACAGTTTTTCTACCTCAGCCATCTGACTCTTGCTAAGAGGTTGATTTAAACAGCGATCAGCAAGTCGCTTGTCGCCGCCGAATATCGCCAGAAGTTTGCTGAGATTTGGAGATATAGTTTTAGCGAGATCAACCTGCTGCTGAAGAAAACGCCACTTGCAACCGGCATTAGATACGTCTTCGTAAAGATAGAGTCTACAACGCGCGCACCAAGCTTCCACAGCGCTATTGTCACCTGTGCCGAGAAGTCGTTCAGCTGCGAGTTGCATTTGTTTCATATCTCCTGGAGTGAAAGAAGATCGTACAATGACAGTCAAACACTTTTTCGCTTGAGACTCTTCAGCTTCAAATGCAAAAGATGGTTCCTCTTCGCCTTTAAAAATTACCTTGGAGTAACCCTTTTCTTTAAGAAAAGCAATGCGTTCAGGAGTCAAGATTTGATCGCAAAATTCCTTTGAAGAAAGCTTAGTAAATTCCCCGTGTTTGTTTAAGACAATTACAACATCTTTATCGCCTTCATGAATAGCGATGCAGTCGATGAATTTTCCCCAAGAAGCAGCGTGGTGCGCATAACCAAAATTAAAGGAATGCCGATCGTAATCGGGCGCTGACGTCTCATCGCTGTGCATCGCTTTTAATATATCCCCTCGCAATCCAGCATCTTGGATTTGAAGCAAGTAAGAGGGACAGCAGTATCCTCGCGATCGGGGAGCTTCGATTCGGCTTCTATCAAGAAATATCCCAGATCCTGGGTCTAAACCCATCCGTAAATCCCCATTTGAGCCATCGCGCTTACTCGAAAAAATATCAGAATGCAACTTCCGATAATTTTCTTCAGAACTTTTGCCTTCCTTAATAAACAAAGGTAAGTATTTAGGATTAAAACTATTCAAATCATGGGCATTTTCCAAAAAACAAAAGGTGGGACCGGCCGTTTTTCTCATGATTCGTGATTCAATATAGTTGGCGCCCCAGCATAATTGGACCGGGCCGGATAAGAGGAAGTCCCCCGGAAGTTCTGAGGGTGGAGAAGATTGCCAATTTCTAATATGTACTTTAGATGGGTCGGCACAAGTCAAGAATGAAGCTGGGTTAAAGTTAGACCCACCCTGCAAAACCCAATCGAAAGTTAGGGTCGGACACATCTGTTGCATTACGCCTATCGCTTTTGCCGCTGCTGCAATATCTCCTCGGCCACCGCACACATGCGTTAGTACGACAATATTTTGCATCTTTGCTGGCCAAGGTAGTGAAGCGTATTGTTTTTCTATCTGGCGCGAAAGGTCGAGGAGGACTTCGGGTAGATCTTCTTTCTCTTCGGGGAATTTGATGTGAATGGAACTTGAAGGGATTGCGCTTGAGGTCGCAGGGGTAGACATGATTAAACTCCAATTAAAAATTGATTTATTATACATATTATATACTATTTGTTTGTTTATTAATACTTAATTAATGATTATGTATTTAATTTCCGGTCTATAATAAATTATTTATTAAAATAATTTCTTGGCACGATCGAAAACTTAAGCATAGGTAAATGAAACGTTGTGGAATAGCTAATGTGAATTCGATGCCAGGGCTAATCCTCCAATGTCAGATTTGATGCAAAAGAAGATTGGCTTGCATTCGTTCTTATTGTAGGATGTTCTGACAAAGTCCTGACAAAGGCCATTATTTTTAGTAGGAAGGAGGTCTATAAACTTGTCGTAAGTTGCTGGTAATTAAAAGGATGGGGCAACCTGGGATTGAACCAGGGACCAACGGGTTATGAGTCCGTCGCTCTAACCACTGAGCTATTGCCCCTTGAGTGTGGGAATAAGAATTTTAACGGATTTAGATTCAATAAGCAAGTATTGCTGCGTCTTTTTTAGGCTTGGATATAGTAGGCCTGATTATTCGGCCTTTCTACGCTGTAAATATGTCCATGGTCGATCAGTGCTCTCAAAATGCGATTTAGCCACAGGTTTTCTTGATCGGCTAATAAATCTCCTTTCATGCGGCCGAATACTTGGCTATAGAAGTGGATTTTTGAACTGTCCTTGTAGCCAGGAGCGCAGTCATTCAGGCAAACAAATCGTTTTCTTTTTATTTTGTCGTTTGGGCATTCTTCTGCATTTTTCTGAAGGGTTTCATTAATTTTAGCGACTACCTCTTTAGTTGCTTTCCATAAAGTAATCGATTCCTGAGGAAGAAGGGGATGAACAACTTCCATGAATTGAGCAGGATCAACTGTTGCTTTTTCTTCCAAGCTTAGCCCTAACGAATCTAAATCTTTGTCGGGGATTAGCTTTAGTTCATTCTTTAGAATTCCTTGCTTTTCGTAAAATGCGCAGATAGACGGATCGGAGGGTAATCTTCTCGTCAGCTCCTTATCTATTTTGTAGAAATGATTCATGCGCAAGATGGTTTTTGCGATCAACATGAGGGTGGGAATAATCAGGGTAAAGTAGGAGAGGACTTTTAGGCATGTATTAAGGAATGGGGGGGATTTTTCTAAAAGCACGACTTTCATTTTTGAATCTTGTGCATCAATAACGGAGGCTTTTTTTCCGCCTAAATAAAAGTAATCGTCCACTGTTTCTTGCATGGCTTGGTGGCAGGTAATCGATTGATTGCCGAAGTGGACTGGTGTGAAAAAGTTTATTGATGCCATTTTGGTCTCTCCCATTTTTTTTGCGAAGGTGACAAGGGCAAAATTTAAAAATCTTGCGGCTGGCAGTATGTAATAATATTTTGATAAATGTCAATTTATTTGGATGTTTCGTGGATTTTTATCGGTTTAATCTTGATGGTGGAAAAAGGTTAGGAGGCGTATTATCTCGACTTTGCAACTTTTTAGCCCGACTGCCTCGGCATAGTTGCTTTCGGAGGCGTTTATTAAAACGAGAAGGGGTTATAAACCCCCTTCCCGTTTTAATAAATCGACTAGTTTGGCCAAAGGCCAAACGTCCGAGAGCAAATAGGCTAGGCCGTCGGGCTAAAAAGTTGCAAAGTCGAGATTATTGTGGTTGATATGAGTCTAGATGGTATTCTTCTTAAGCGGCAGCAATCGACAAGCCGCGCTCTTTTATGGACGAATCTTCTTGGTGAGCCTTTATTTACTCTCTATGGTTTTTTAGGTTTCATTCTTTATAAGGATTTGGGGGCTTCTGCCTTTACGATTTCTTTGCTTGTTATGCTCAAGCCGATTGTGACGATTTTATCTTTTTATTGGAGTGCTGGCCTTAAAGGGCGGTGTCGGAAGTTAAAGTCTAATGCGTTATGGGCTGGTTTTTGGATGAGGGCCCCTTTTTTATTGATCCCTTGGGTTGATTCTGTCTGGTTTGTGGTTGCTGCAGCGGTCAATTATATGTTTTTTTATCGTGCTGGCATGCCTGCTTGGTTGGAGATTTTAAAAAGGAATCTGAAAGAGGGGAAGCGGGCTAGGTGGTTTTCTGCGGGAGCTTCTTTGTCTTATTTGGAAGGGGTCATTTTATCTCTTGGGATGGGAACTGTATTGGACAAGGATCCGGGACTTTGGAAGGTGTTGTTTTTCGGAGCGGCTCTTTTAGGTATGGGGTCGCTTTGGTTTTTGAAGCAGATTGAGGTGGAGGAGAGGGAAGAACTGGTCATTACTCCAACTCTTAAAGAATTGATTGTTCGGCCTTGGAAGGACAGTTTGGAGTTGATGCGTAGGCGTCCTGATTTTTCGCTCTTTCAGTGGGGCTTTATGTTATGTGGCTTTGGGATTATGTTGATCCAGCCTGCTTTGCCTGTACTTGCTGTGGATTGGCTTGGAGTGAGTTATTTGGAGATGGCGGCGGCTGTTTCTGTTGCGAAGGGATTGGGATTTGCTTTGAGTTCTCCTCTTTGGGCGGGGTGGTTTGAGCGTGTTTCTATTTTTCAGATTTCGGGGGCAGTATTTTTATCGGTGGGGCTTTTTCCTTTCTTGCTGGCATTATCGCCGTTTGGGTTGGAGTGGTTTTTCTTAGCTTATTTTTGGTACGGGGTAGGTCAAGGGGGCAGTCACTTGGTTTGGAATATGTCTGGTCCTGTGTTCGCTGGAAATGAAGAGAGTTCTCGTTACACAGGGGTGAATGTTGTGATGGCGGGATTGCGCGGTACGCTGGCTCCTGGTCTTGGCAGTGTTTTGGCTGCTTTTTGGGGGCCGATTCAAGTATTGTGCATTGGGGGTGTGCTTTGTTTTACTAGCGGCGCCTGGCTTATTCGGAAAAAAATTGCTGCGCGCGAAATCCCTTCGGAATAATTTTCTTTTTATTTACGCTTGAACCTTAAAGCGGCTGAAGTTATATCTGAACTTTAGAGGGTTAATTTATGCGAACTTTGTGTTGCACGCTTGTTGCGGTCAGTTTATTGGGATCTTGTATTGCTGAAGAATCCTATGCGGGTTCTGGACATGAAGTTGCTATCTATGTTTCTAAGGGGGACGTGGT
>Ga0207030_1043_pt2 | contig 13568 bp, 11 predicted proteins | sample Alteio_BWMinCont_40_FD_153260 | JGI IMG/M metagenome (GOLD analysis project Ga0207030, IMG submission 153260) | Enriched cells from forest soil in Barre Woods Harvard Forest LTER site, Petersham, Massachusetts, United States -... | ecosystem: Environmental > Terrestrial > Soil > Temperate forest >... | reverse complement strand
CTTATATTCTTTCTTGAGTTCATCAACAAGATTTCGTGATTGGGTATGCATGAAGAATCGACACCATTCTCTTTTGTGTGAGTCAAGAAATTGAGAATTACCCTCAATTTCAGTGACTAGCTTAGTTAAAAGGACATTAGCCGATGTGGTTCTTTGATCTTTTGTTTTGCTCAAAATTTCCGATGTTAGTTTCTGACAATGGTCATATGCCAACTTTATCAGTGGTAACGCTTTACCAAATCGATGCTCTGTTGAGAGACTAGTTGCTTTGTTGCTAATCGCTGATAATTTGACATAAATATTATTGTAAGTTTGTTTGAGAGTAATCTGAGATTGATTATTAGATGCCGGAATATTAATCGCATCGATTTTTTGTCTTAATGTTTCAAGCAAGGCCTCAAGATTACTTAAATCAGGATTATCCGAAACCAAATTGCTGTCTGGCGGATTTAGACTGCCAGCCGCAGCAGGTGAGGGTTGTTGCTCAACAGCATCATCATCAGTACCATATCCATCTTCAGATTCTGATTCCTCATCGGAATGTTCATCCTGTTGGTCATATTTGCTTTCGTTATTAGCGTGTGGCTTATCAACATGCAGTAGAGGAGCAGGCTGTTGTGCTGGAGGTGGTACAGGCGGCTGCGCAGGCAAATGATTCACTGCTGGCGCTGGATTTGCTGGCTCAGCGTGCTGATCAGCAGTCAATTTATGCGGCGCTGCTGGCAAATGATGTCTTGCGATTGCATCATGAGCAATATCAACAGCCCAGTGATCATCTCGAGCAACTTCTGCACGCACATGAAGAAAGCTAATTTTGCTACGGTGCTTGTTGAGTTTTGCAACGCTGGTTGAGGTGAGTTCTTTCAGTTGAACCAGCTGATCATCGATGACATTCCATAAGTCTTTTTGTTTCGACGACAGTCCGCAAGCAGCATGTTCAGCTTTTATTTTTTTAAGTGACTTGATCAGGTGACCGTCGTTACTATCCAGTTGATGGCTAAGTGTATTAACAGTTCCAAACAAAAACGTGGCATGTTTAGGATCAGAAATAAATAGCTCACCTCTATCTTTTGCACATTGTGATATGCCTAATTGCAAGCCGACATTGGTGGTGGCTTCTGCTGTCAATTCAGTTAACTGATAAAGAAAATCAACACGTTCTTGAATAATGGCAGCATATTTATTATCACCATTTACGCGTGGTCGTCGTGGGGCATTTCTAAATACATTCGATATTCTGCTGGGTGGTTGTAATCTCTTTTCTTCTTCCATATAGAGATTGTAAAGTGATTCAGTTTGACCATTGGTTATGTCGTCGTTAGTGCGTATAGCGATGGACGTCAAAAAGTTTTTTGTATTTTTAAAAAATGTTAAAATAGCTTCTTTGTCAGCTTGCTTATTAAAATCTAATTTTTTTAGAGGAGTAACATTTTTAGACTTCGCCACTTTTTTTGCGCTAGGTGCATTCGGTTTTAGTTCAGAAAAAAGTTGGGCAATATTTCTAAGGTTATCGACAAGGGGATCGCTACAGCCTTTAGGTCTTAAATATTTAGGTGCTGATGAAACGCCTAAGTTAGAATGATCGGCTCCTTGATGAATCAACCCATATTTTGCAATCAATTGTTCATCGAAATTACTTTTGCCAGAAGCGTCTTTAATATGTTCCCAGTCTTCTTCAGACGTGACTAACATCGTGATAGCTTCTAGCAAGCTGCGCACGTTGACACTTGCATCCGGCCAAGATTCATCGATCAAGTTATCCAATGAAAGATGTTCTTGTTGTTGCTCTAAATCAGTGATGGCGTCTGAGATGAAAGTACACGCGGGTTTTAACCATGTATTTCTAAATTCATGGTTTCCACAAAAATCACTGATTGCTAAATCTAGGCCTTTTAACATGGCAATTTTACGTTCGTAACCATCTGCTCCTTTGACATCATCTAGTTTAAGCATGAGGTCTCGTAATACAGCAGATGTAAAATCTTCTTCTTTACCCTCGAACCCGAGAAAGCTGAATGTTTTTCTAGCCCTTGCTGCTGTGCGTTCAAGTCGCTTCTGGTAACAAGTTAAGATTTGATTCATCGCTCTATCAATTTTCTTGTCGCATTCCAGAAGTTTGCTATTGGATGCTGGCCTATAGGTAATCCAGCTTGCCATGGTTTGCTGAGAATAATGGTTAGATCCCATCTCATTTGTAGTGAATACAGTGTGAAAGGGAATTTTTTTAGTGCGATCTTTGGGTTCTCTTATGATGAGTCTTTTCTTCAGAATGAGTTTATAATCTTCTAATTCTTTTTGATGTGCTTCTGAAGAATGGTCATGAATTTTTTCAGCAAGAAATAATCCGCCAAGAACGCCGGCACCGACTGCTACTCCTAATACTGCTTCTTCGATATTGCCGCTTTTCACTGCTTCTTCGACTTTTTCTTCGACTTTGCTAATGACAGCATTTTTGGCTTCGTTAGCAGCTGCGCCTTCTAATCTTGATTGCAGGGATGATGACATAATTTCTCGCCTCGGTTAATTTTCTATTGCAATGTCGAGTGTCGAATTTGGGTGATACTCGGGTATTTTAAGAAGCTACAATAATAACACATAAAATGAACAGCAGGTAGCGATAAACGACATAAATATGAACAGATATTGGCCATGCGCGTAATCGATAGCCACAACTGTGGAACGTTTTATTTTAAAAACAAAGAGATATTGGTTAGGTGTCATCATCAGTAACTATTCGGCAGTGATCCATCCCTTTGAAAAGGTGTGTATTGCGTTAATCATTTTTTTACCTCTCCCACAAGAGGAGAGGTGAAAAATAAATAGTCACTAAGCTAAGCGAGGAATAGAAGCTTGAATAACGACGTTCTTCATTACTTTCGCGCTAATTAATTTGAAAAAATCCATATCTTTCGCAATAGTGGGCTTGCCATTGTAATCTAGAAATTTACAAAAATTTCCAAGATAGCGTTTGCTGCGGCCTTTTATTAACTTATTCACAAAATTGGAAAAATCCGTATCGAGTGAGTTAATGAGTCTATAGCAAGTAGCAGGATCAGATTGAATACGTTGTTCATACTCTTGTAATGTTTGACTCAACGTTTCTTTATGTGCAAAAAATTTTGATGCGAATAAACCACACGTGTCTTTATGATAAAAAGTAAAATCAGTTTGTAAGTCTTTTAAGAATTTTATCCAAGCGTTGACTATGATTTGCATGCGCTCAGCTAATACTGTATTTAATTCTGGAGTTAATGAATCACTTTGATGCATCAAATCATAAAGGTAAGGTATTTCATTGATAGGCGCAGTCTGTATGAGTGAAGCAAGACACTCTTTTTTGTTATTCAAAAGAGATCTAGCGGTTTCGGCACTCATAAATTGAAGATACACTAACGCTAACGAGCCACAGTTTAAATCTAGACAAGTATTAATTAATAGACGATGTATGTTTTGTTTTTCTGCGTAATTCTTCTGTTCTGCATACCAGTTCAATGCTTTAAAATTTTTATCATCACGTAATACATCGGGTTGACCATTTAAGCCCTGCGTAAAAATGTATTGGCGTATAGGCTCAACCGCTTCTGGCATCATTTCCCGCAACGCTTTGTAATGCCATGCATTTGCTTGAAAGGGATTGTGGATAGCAGGTCTAGTGCTGTCGTTAAATATATTAGCGATTCCCAAGTAATAATCTTTTGGAATACTATCACCATAATTTAGCAATTCTTGCAATGCTAAATCATGGCCTAACGATGCTGCGATTTGAAAATGATACATAGCGATGGAAAGAAAAGTATTATCTTGAGTGCAGTCATAGCTATAATAGCTACGCGCTCTCTCAGCTAACAAAGCGATGTGATGTCTTTGATAGATTCGAGCTAACAAATAGTATTTTAACGCTTGGTTGTTTTGATCGGAGTCAGAATATTTTTCTGTAGAGGGAATGCCTTTTTCCAACAAGCAATATGCCCACAGTGCTTGAAAGGCTTTATGATTTTTAATGATGCATTCTGTGAGGCCTGACTTATGAGTCATACACAATTCATAAAGTTCTTTACCGTGAATATGTGCACTTAATTGCGGTGAATTTAATATATAAATACAAATAGGCAAGTATTTAGTGAGATATTTTATCCTAAATGAGTAATCGACTAACGTCTTTTCCAGGTCAGGAATTTCTGTGAATCGCTTCGCGACGGAAGGATAGTCATCAGTTGCACAGACTAAATCATAGCTTTTGCGGAATGAAGCGCACTGAGGATCTAATAAGGCTAATGCTACAGCTTCATTTTTTCTGATAATGCTAGCCATGTTATCTTTTGTAAGACCAGCTGCGTTTAAGTTGCTAATTAATGTCGGAATGCCATCATTGATTTTAAAATTGAATACGGCTGAATATGCTTTTAATTTTGTTGCGCATACAGGATTGCCCCAGCAAGTATCAGTAATACTAGAGCCATATTTATCAATCAAGTCTTGTAATTTCTCTCCTGAGAAAAATTTTGCAAATTTCTCATAATTTAACAGTGTTATGCAATACTCGCTGGATACGTTTGCCCAACGATGTATGGCAAAATCGTCGATATTTTTTTCGACGGATGAGAGGTCACTCAAGGCTATTTCGACTTCTTCTTTGCTTAATGTCCCTAAGTCATAACTACTCATGGCAGAAAAAGATATTTTATTTTGAGGTTTTGTGATCAGTTGAGGGATTGCTTGAACGAGATGATAATATCCCGGTACGTCTGACGGTTTTAAAATAGAATGCAGTCTAGGATCTGCGATAATGATTTTTGCAATTATTTCATTTTTCTGGGCTAAAGCAATTAGCTCATCACGTGTTAAATGTGCAGCAATCACGTCTTGGTAAAATTTATCTTTATCAACTTCTCCATTTGGATTGGATAAGTAGGCTATAAAAGGTTTCATATTCTCTTTGAGCATACCAAAATTATTTTGGCCAGCATGAGCTAATCTTAATAAACATAATTCAATGCGATCAAAATGTTTTTTGATATTTGCATTTGTAAAAACAGCTATTGCAACGTTAAGATGTGCGGAAGCTATTTTTATGGTTGGATTATAATAAGAATAGTTTTTGATAATGACGTTGAGAAGATGGTCACTCTTAAATATTTTCATGGCAACAGATTCAAAAGCAACAGCAATATCTATGATATATCGTCCTAATTGGTTTCGAAGTGCTGTATCATCCAATATCAGTTCTGCTATTTGCTGACTTTTTAATGCTTCATCGTGTAGCTCACTGTCTGATAAATTGGCCCCACGCAGTAGTTGAAGCGGATCATTTTCGACTTCGCTTTGTGTAGGCAACATGGATTCGGTTGTTGGGCGAATTAATACAGATGAATCGATCTGGATAATAGGTTTTTCACTTTCAAAAGGTCTGCCAAGCATAAATTCTATTAGCCTCAATGTGTTTGTACTGGTTAATCAACGGGCTGATGATAGCATAGCTAGATACTTTATGCACAGCTTGAGATGGGTTATTTATTGAGGTCATGGGTAGAACATACCCATAACTGCTTGATTCCACAGCTCAGGTTGATAAATAAAATTTATGAATCCGAATAAACAACCCAGTACGTCAAATTTTTCTGAATGTAATAATTTCTCATTTTTAATATCGCAAGAAATTTATCTAAAAATTGAGTATATGCGGGTGGTGGTGCAGAGTCAGAGAATAGAGTTTCCAAGCGCGGCATAAATATAATCGATGGCATTTTTTCGTTAAAAAAAGCGATTTGTTCGGATTCATAGGCAATCATGGCAAATGGATCTGGCGTTGAAAAGTTATTTTGTTTTCCACTCATGCATCGAACATAAAATGAAAACGGTGTGATGTAGCCATTATGAAGCGAGATATTTTCTTTTAATTCAATTGCTGAATGTTGAATGTTTTTCATGTAACTCATTTTTTGAATGTCATCAATTGACATGATGGGTGTATGTAATTGAGAGCGGTAATTGTTAAGTGTTTGCATGGGAAATGTGATGTATTCATACATGCATCTATTGTTCTATGCAAAAGCTAACGGAAAAAATAACAGAATAGACAATTTTTGTTGAGAACCCATTAGCCATCGAACATCTGCATAGAGTCGGTTAGCTAAAAATGCATAAACTAATGCGATAGAACTAAAATAAATGACATTGGGTCTGTCGATATAATACATAGACCAGAGTAAGCAATACACCGCACAAACAACACCTAGCTCTTGGTATGCATTTTTAATTCCAGAATTTGCAGTGCGCCATAGAACAATAGATGCATGTATGAATACGGCAGCAAATGCGGGAATCACAACATACATTTCACCACCAAAAGACGAATTATGAAGCTTTCCTAAAATGGGAAAAATAGGACTGAGTACTTCTTGAGAAAATCGATGTAAAAGTAGAAGGAGAGAAAATGCCGTAAAAATAGCGGTAAAAAGCGAATATTTAATGACCCGAAACCACCCATGGTGACGAGAAAATAATTCGGAAGCGCAAAATCCCAGAGAGAGTATGATTCCTGTTTCAAAATTAATTAAAAAAGCCAATGTAGCAAACAGTATTTTTGATAGCAATGAAAGACGTTTATTCTGAAAAACCGCAATCGACAGTGCTAACATGACCAACGCCACGCCTAAATAACGCCATCCACCATGATTAGGGAAGTAGAGTAAGACAGATGCAGGGTCATATAAGAGTAGGGCAATGCACACATACAATAACGTGATGGGATGTCGAGAAGATAGCCCCGCAGCCAACAAAAAACAGCTGATCAATACTATTTGCAATGATTGTAAAAGGTGAAGCCAGCTAGAAATAGAAAAAGAACTGAATGCTAGCACGTGCGATGCTATCTCTGGCAACAGCAAACCGTAGGTAGGTTTTACTCCGCTTCCCCAAGCATATCCATCGGCTAATCGCATGCTGTTGGAAAGCAGTGCGGAAAAATGGACGCCGACATTGAGTACAAAATCCATTGAAGAGGGTGCTGCCACAAACATAAAGTGTTTTAGTGTATGGCTAACCAGAAAGATGAGCGCGGCGCCAGCGATGCAATACAATATGACAATAGCTGCTTTACCAAATAAATTGTATTGAATATTACTAGAATATGTAACGATGGATTCCCGCCTGCGCGGGAATGACAGTGGCTGTGTAATTTTCAATGCGGTTGCCCTGGTGGGCGACCAGAACGAAATGAAATATAAGCTAATAATACCTATTTCAAGCGCGCAACAACTGAAAGAATAGTGAGGCCCCATCACAATGTAGGCAATTATGATGCCGGAAATACCCAAGAGACTGAGTAATGAAAATTGCCTATATTTAGAATCAGAAGAGCGAATTCTTTTGTTTCTGAATAGTTTCAGCGCGACAGAAAATATTCCCACAAAGGCAACAATCAGCATGAAGAATGTTTTTCGAGTCTCGACATCGTACAAGGGGACGACAGAGGTATAGTATTCATTTAGTTCAACCGCTAAACTGCCCCTGGGTTTGACATGCGGGAATGCATTAATCCAGCACAAAAGTAGAAGACCATAAGCGACAAGAAAAAGAGCTAAGCTTAAGATAAATTGTTTTTGTATGTTGATCTTCATGCACTATTTCCCGGTGATGAGTAAAAAATATTGAAGCTGACTCAATACTACTTTAAACTACTCGCTTTATTACTACACATCTATTTTAAAATCAATAAGATATTAAGCACCGCATTGGGATTTGCATGAGTAAAAAAATAGCTGTTGTTCAATCTTGTTATATACCTTGGAAAGGCTACTTTGACCTCATCAATCAAGTAGATGAATTTATTCTCTATGATGACATGCAATACACTCGTCGTGATTGGCGAAATCGAAATTTAATTAAAACTCCCAATGGGTTGGATTGGCTAACGATTCCAGTCGATGTAAAAGGTAAGTATTTTCAAAAAATTAATGAAGCTCAGATCAGCGATAAAAGCTGGGCAAAAACACATTGGAAAACTATCACAGCAAATTACGCTAGAGCAGCGTACTTTAAAGAATATAAAGATTTTTTTCACGAATTGTATCTGCAGTGCGAACAAGAAGATTATTTAAGCCAGGTTAACTTTAAGTGTTTGCAAGCAATTTGCTCGCTTTTAAATATTAAAACCACGCTCAGTTGGTCAACAGACTATCCAGTCGATGATGCATTGAAAAAAACCGAACGGTTAGTTGCACTGTGTCAGCAATCAAAAGCAACGCATTATCTTTCAGGGCCTTCTGCCAGTGCTTACATGCAACACAATTTATTCAATGATGTCGGTGTTGATGTTTCGTATATTGACTATTCTTCTTATCCGCCTTATGAACAATTGTTTGGAAAATTTGAGCATGGGGTTACGATTTTAGATTTGATTTTTAATGCGGGGCCAGATGCTTTTGCTAAAGTTTCTAAAAAAACAAAGCAAGTAAGTATTCGGTGAGCTCCTGTACTTGTCATGCCAGCATGCTTTTAGCTGGCATCCAGTCTATAGTTTGTTCGGGCAATGCCCGAGAATACCTATGGCTGGATGCCAGCTAAAAGCATGCTGGCAAGCAAGACATTACCGGATACTTGCAGCGAATATGTTTAGGATATTGAGATGAAAGAAAGTTCTTACGGTGTTTTTGAGCAGACTCAAGTGACCAGCGATATTTCTCGTTATGTGGAAGAAATAACAACGCGGGGATATGCAGTTATCGCCAATCTTTTTTCTTCTGCTGAGTTATCAGAGTGGCGTCATAAAATTGATAAAGTCTACCAACAACAAGAAGATGCATTTGGTAGAGATGCGTTGATTGCTATTCAAGATCTTGATATATGCCGCGCTCCCTTGCTCTATGATTTTGAATTTATCAAGCTTGCTGCTCAGCCTTTTATTCTAACACTCATCAAACAGTTTTTAGGTGAGTGGTTTATATTAAATTTACAAAATGCAATTATTAATCGACCTAATCAAGTTCATCATCAAAGTTCTTGGCATCGAGATCTTCCTTATCAAAACTGGGTTTGTTCGCGTCCATTAGCTATCAGCGCGTTGATAGCGATTGATGAATTTTCTGAGGTGACAGGTGGGACTAATCTTATTCCTTTTACACATAAAATTGAAAAAATGCCTTCTGAAGAATATATCTCAGCTAATAAAATTGTTGTTTCAGCGCCTGCGGGTTCAGTGATTGTATTCGATGCGATGCTTTTCCATCGAGGGGGATCTAATCGTTCTCATATCGTGCGTCGAGCGGTTAATCATTTATATACGATTCCAATTATGAAACAGCAATACGATTTCCCCAAAGCGTTGAGTTCTGATTTAACGTTGGAGCCGCACATTGCGCGCTTGCTAGGATATACATCACAAGTTCCGCTAAATAATAACGAGTGGCGAGAATTACGGTTGGCAAGAGAAAAGCTGATTACTGCATAGGATGTGAATGTGAAAACTGAAATGAACATTGTTGCGCCTACTATTAGTGTGGTTGTTCCAGTGTATTGTTGTGTGGACTGCTTACAACAGCTTTGCTCTGAATTAGAAATCAATTTACGTAAGCTCACGCCGCGTTATGAAATAATATTAGTAGATGATCGTAGTCCTGATAATGCTTGGCCTAAAATCGTTTCCTTGCAAGCGCTTTTTCCATCTGTGAAAGGTATTCGCTTAAGTCGGAACTTTGGTCAGCATGTGGCTATTACTAGCGGTCTAGCAGCTGCTAAGGGTGATTATGCTATTGTCATGGATTGTGATTTGCAAGATTCTCCCAGTTTGATTCCTGATTTGTTTGCAAAAATACAAGAAGGTTACGACCTGGTGCTTGCAAAAAGGGTTAAACGTAATCATACAGGATTTCGTGTGTGGGCTGCAAAATTCTACTTTAAAGTGTTAAGTAAGCTCACTGAGAAAGATATTGATGGTAACTATGGAACATTATCCATTCTTTCACGCAAAGTGATAGATAGTTTTTTACAATTCAACGAGCGTGAGCGACATTATCTGTTTATTTTAAGATGGCTTGGATTTAACGCGGGTATTTTTGAGTATGAGCATCAAAAAAGAGAAGTCGGAAAAAGTTCATATTCTTTAAAACAATTACTACAACATGCAGTGAATGGTTTATTGTTTCAAGCAACCGCATTATTAAAATGGATTGTTGCGCTGGGGTTGATTTTTGCTTTTTGTGGCGTGAGTCTGGCTATGTTTTTTATATACCAATATTTTCATGTAGGCTCAGTGGCTGGATGGACCAGTGTTGCTGTTTTAATATTAATTTGTACCGGTGTTATTCTGTCAAGTTTAGGTGTGATAGGACTTTACATAGGAAAAATTTTCGATCAATCTAAAAGCCGACCTTTATACGTCGTTGATTCAGTCTTCGAAAATTCCAACACATGGTGATTGTTAAAAATAACAAAAATGACAGGAGAACCTAGATGGATTTGGCAAGCCTTGATTTGCAAAAAATTGATAACGATTTAAATAATTATGGCTATCTCATTGTAAAAGATAAAACGTTAGAAAAAATATGTGAGGCAGCGCGCACCGAGTACGAGGAGTGCTTTAAAAATTCGAAGCCACGTGCTCCCCGCGATCGCTTCGATTATAAAATGCTGAAAGAAAAACCGTGGCGTAAGATGGCTATCGGTTCAAAGACCGGTCTTGGTGAGCCGATTGCACAAAACATGCAGTCAATTTATTTTGATGAAAGTGATCAACGTTATCCATCGCTCACCGCATTGTTTAGTGAAATGATAAAAGTTCGGAATAAATTAATGAGGGTAGATGAAGCATTTGGTAGTCATCCAGAACAAGATGGCTTTTGGAATGCGTGTCGTATACATCATTACCCAAGAGGAGGCGGATTCATGACGGTTCATCGTGATGAATATTTTCCGGATAAGCTCGAAGAAAAGAATAAACCATTTTATCAAATGTTAGTGTTGCTCAGTCGAAAGAATATTGATTTTATGAGTGGTGGTGGTGTGTTAGTAGATAGTCAGGGTAAAAAAGTCGATATAGAGACAGAAGCTGGATTTGGTGCGATGGTGTTGTATGATGGAAGAACGCCGCATGGTGTTGAAGACGTTGATCTAGATCAGGTTATCGATTTCACTCGAACGGATGGTAGGCTGGTGGCGTTGGTTAATCTTTATTGTACGCTTTAAATAGAAATAACAAAAACGGTGTACCAATTATGAAAAAACTTTTAGTCATATTCGGATCCGGTGAAATTGGACAACTTGCGCATTATTATTTTTCTCATGATTCTGATTATGAGGTGGTAGCGTTTACGCTAGATAGTCAATACATCACGCAATCCGAATTTTGTGGTTTGCCATTAGTTCCCTTTGATCAAGTTGCTGAGTTGTATCCGCCAGCTTCATATGATTTTTTTGTTGCGCTAAGTTATTCGAAACTCAATCAGCTTCGTATTTCAAAATATCTTGCAGCAAAAGACATGGGTTATTCTATTGCCTCTTATATTAGTTCTAGAGCGACAGTTCTCACTGAGAAGATAGGCGAAAATTGTTTTATTCTAGAAGACAATACGATTCAACCATTCTCAACAATCGGAGACAATGTCACACTATGGAGTGGTAATCATATTGGTCATCATTCTATTATTCATGATCATTGTTTTATTGCCTCACACGTAGTGGTTTCTGGTGGCGTTGAAATTGGTAGAGCGTGTTTTATTGGTGTGAATGCTACTTTGCGAAACCACATTAAAATCCAGGAAAATTGTGTGATTGGTGCGGGTACACTGTTATTGTCTGATGCTGATTCAAATGGTGTTTATAAAGGTTCTGAAACTCAGCGATTAGTTTTTACGAGTGATAAGTTAAAGAGTCTTTAGGAATTACGCAATCATGTGGTGTAAACGTGGAATTGTTTATTGTCCTGAGCCAATTCATCCTAAATTGATGTCTCACGCTGCTAATCCGCTCCCTGTTTTTTTAGAAGCAGATATCTATCGTGTATTTTATAGCGGTCGAGACCATATAAATCGTTCTTCTGTTGGTTATGTTGATATCGATATATGTAAACAGAAAGTGACATACATTCATCCTGAACCTATATTCGAACATGGTAGTGAGAGCAGCTTCTATTCTCATGGCGTCAGCATTGGTAATTGTTATGACGTGGGTGGTACGCGCTATATGTTATTTATGGGTTGGCAATGTCCTCCTGATGGTCACTGGCGAGGAGAAATAGGTCGGCTTATTTTAAAATCTGATTTATCTTCGCTGTCATTAGACAGTGATAAACCATTTATGCCGTTGAGTTCTCAAGATCCCGTCAGTCTTTCGTATCCATGGGTCATGCGCGAAGATAATGGTGAGTACCATATGTGGTATGGCTCTACTGTCAATTGGGATGCTGGAAATGGTGAAATGTTGCATGTCATTCAGCAAGCATCATCACAGGATGGACATTATTGGCAGCGAAATGGTTTTGCTGTTCCTTATGCTTTAGGTGTGGCGCAAGCATTTTCACGGCCTACTGTCATTGGTAATGGACAGGATGGCTACCACATGTGGTTTTCATATCGAAGTGGTCAAGGTGAAAAATATCGAATTGGTTATGCATCGAGTTCAGATAAAAAAAATTGGGAGCTGGGTTTAGAAAAGTCGGGCATCCAACCATCAGAGCAAGGTTGGGATTCTGATATGATTGAATATCCTTATGTGTTTGAGCACAAAGGCGAGCGTTATATGCTGTATAATGGCAATGAATATGGCCGTAGTGGTTTTGGTCTCGCAATTTGGGAAGAAGCAGAAGCGACAAAAGGCATTTTATGAATAATGAATTTTCTTTGATATTGGATGATGTTGATAATTATTATACGAGAAAAATAAAACAATTTGGACCGAATAATTTAGGTGTCGATTGGAATAGTGAGCAGAGTCAGTATTTGCGATTTGAGCAGCTTGCAAAAATAATTAATGTGCCAGCAGATTTTTCGATTTGTGATTTCGGTTGTGGTTATGGTGCTTTCTATGAATACTTAAGCCAACAGTATGCTGATTTTAATTATTTAGGTTTAGACATTTCTGCGCTCATGCTGGAACATGCGAAGAAAATGCATCCTCAAGGAAATTATCTGTTGTCGAGTAAAATTCCTCAACAAGTTGATTTTGTTGTGGCTAGTGGGATTTTTAATTTATCGCTGACACATGATAAAAATTCATGGAGCGATTACTTACGTAATGTGCTAGATCATTTTAATCAACAATCAAAATGTGGATTTGCATTTAACTGTCTTACCTCATTTTCTGATAAAGAATATATGAAAGATTCGCTCTATTATGCTAACCCGGGTGAGATTTTTAATCTTTGCAAGCAAGAATATTCGAGGAATGTTGCGTTGTTACATGATTATTATCTGTATGAGTTTACTATCTTGGTTCGGAAATAGGCTCACATTCTACGTAAATAACCATAGATAACTTGTTTTTTTTATTTAATTTTTGGATGAGATGAAGCGGATACATAACAACTTCATTTAAAAATAATTTTAACATCATTGGAAATGTCGTTTTAAATAAAA
>Ga0207030_1080_pt1 | contig 13680 bp, 9 predicted proteins | sample Alteio_BWMinCont_40_FD_153260 | JGI IMG/M metagenome (GOLD analysis project Ga0207030, IMG submission 153260) | Enriched cells from forest soil in Barre Woods Harvard Forest LTER site, Petersham, Massachusetts, United States -... | ecosystem: Environmental > Terrestrial > Soil > Temperate forest >... | reverse complement strand
CATTAACTTGATTACAGTTAGTAAAAGCGCTTTTCCATATGCTATTTCTCGCGCTGAGCCAGCACCTGGTGCAATTTTAGCGATTATCTTTGCTAATATTGCTAGTTACCAATTGCCAGAGATATCTCTATTACCGACATTACTCGCTACATTAAGCATAGCCACGATCATGGTGGGAGCGAGTATGTTTTTTATAGGGTATTTTCGATGGGGGCACATCATACGATTTTTGCCATACCCGGTTTTAGGCGGCGTTATAACAGGTACAGCGTGGTTGATGGCGCGAGCCAGTTTCTTTTTGATGATAAATAACAATCCGCTCAGTATGAATGTGTTACTGCAGCCTTCTATGATGGAGCATTATCTGCTTGGCATGGGGTTTGCTCTTCTCTTGCTGTTTATGCCGAATAATAATTGGCGTCCATGGATACTTTCTATTTCTCTGCTCGTGACTGTTATCACAATCAATATGCTATTGAAGATAAACCATGTCCCTCACTCTGAAGCTATTCAGTCGGGTTGGCTATTTTCTTCGTTCGCTCCGACATTTGTTGTGAAGACAATCAATATGTCTATGTTACATCAGATTAATTGGTTAGTGATTAAGGATCAGCTGGGTTATCTATGCAGTTTTGTGGGTATTATTATCATTATTTCACTATTAAACATTAGTAGTTTAGAAATGATTTTGAAAGGTAAGGCTGACTTAGACCATGAATTAAAAATTTCTGGAATAGGTAATATCCTGGGTGGTTTTCTGTGTGGCACATCAGCTAATTTATCGTTTAGCGGTACATTGCTCAATCACAGCGCGGGAGCTACTAGTCGTTTTTCAGGAATTTTTGCGAGTTTAGTTTGTTTAGGCGTTTTATTTGTTTATCCCGATGCGGTGTCATATTTGCCTAAACCTATCATTGGTGGGTTATTACTTTTCATTGCACTGGGATTGTTGATTCAATGGTTGTATGTAGGATGGTATAAGCTTCCTCACGTCGATTATTTTATTGTGATCGCTATTTTAATCACGATAGGAATTTGGGGATTTATGCCAGGAGTTATTGTAGGAATTATGATTACCTGCGCTGTTTTTATTATTCGCTATACTCGTATCGATGCAGTGAAATTTGCAGCCACAGGAGAGCGTCTTCGCAGTAATGTTTTCAGGCCTATCTATCAACAAAAATGGCTGGCAGAGAAAGGAAAGAAGATAGAAGTGTTCAAGCTACATGGCTATCTTTTTTTTGGCAGCGCAAAACTATTGGTTGATAAAATCAGCAAACTAGTCGAGTCAGAAGGCCTGCATAATTTGCAATTTCTTATTTTTGATTTTCAGTTGGTGAATGGAATTGATTCATCGGCAAGTTTTAGTTTTACAAAATTACAGCAGTTGCTTGTCAATTCACAATGTCAGCTAATTTTTACAAGTTGTTCGTCTGTGTTGTTAGAACAACTGAAGCAGCAGGAAGTGATTGGTGGCTCTTCACGAGTTCTGCTTCTTCCTGATCTGGATCAAGGATTGGAGTGGTGTGAAAATCATTTACTTGAAAGCATACCAGAAGAGCTCAAGCCGCAAACCGATACAATAGCAGGTACGTTATATCATCTGATTCCTGATAAAAAGCAACAAGAAATTTTTGTTAGCTATTTGGAAAAAATAGAAGTACCAGCGAACTACCAACTCGTGAAACAAAAAGATGTTGCTGATTGTCTCTACTTTATTGAGTCAGGAGAAGTCGCTGTTTTCTTAGAAGATGATAAAGGAGCGTTACGATTATCGAAGAGTGGTTCAGGCACGATTATTGGTGAAATGGGTTTTTATTTGCATAGAAAGCGCTCTGCCACTGTTCGTTCTGAAACAGCTTGTGTAGTGTACAAATTAACAGAAAAAGCGATGATGGAATTAGAAGCCGTTCATCCTGAAATAGCGTTAATTTTTCATAAAGGAATTGTTCGTGTTTTAGCAATGCGTGTTTTCCAGACGAATTATGAGCTGCAAGTGGTTTCGCAGTGAGAAGTATCTACATTCTGTTGGCTCTATTTCTGCCACACAAATAAATGCCCATCCACAGGCAAATGATTTTGGGTGCGAGTGATCACTTTTTTATAGTAAAGAACCTTAAATCCTAGCGTTTCTGCTAAATTTTCAAGATATGTTTTTGAATGAGAAAAGCGTCCGGATTGATTCATCACATATTCAGAATCGTTGGTGATTTCTGTATTAAATGCAAATAAGCTATCTATGCATAAAGCATGATATGCGGCAGTAGTAACAGATTTTAATTCGCCCGTATACACGAATACATCACCTGCGATAATCAAATCAAATTGATGTTGGGATCTTTCCAAATAGGAGGAGGCATCTGTTTTGATGAGCTCATCATAAATATTTTTTGTAGCTGCGATAGCTAACATATTTTCTGATAAATCAATCCCGATGAGTTTTTTTGTGAATGGCTTAAAAAGTACTCCGCATAAACCAGTGCCACATCCAACATCTACTATAGTGTTAAACTGCAAAGGTGAAGGGCTTACGCTTTTAATTGCTTGTAATAATAATTCAGGAATTTTGTAATCTAAATGTTGTAACAAATGTGATTCATAATGATCAGCATAAGTATCAAATAAGTTTTGAATATATTCCGGAGGTGATGTATGCAAATGCTTATCCTGTGACAGCATGTTTACTGTATGTTTGATGGCAATATTCTCAGGCTGCAGGTGCAAGGCTTCTCGAAAATGGTGCAATGCAAATGCTAGATGAGGTTTCGCAAGAAAAACTACACCTAAATTATTGTGTGCAGCAAAATAGTCTGGCTGAAGTTGAAGAGTACGTTGGTAGTATTGGATAGCGCCATCTAAATCACCGAGCTGCATGCATACCACGCCTAAATTAAATAAAATTTCAGCGTCTGTTTTATTTAGGGCGAGTGCTTTTAAGAAATGTTCTTTAGCTAATTTAAGTGCTCCTTGTTTTAAATAACAAAGTGCAAGGTTCATCTGGGTTTCAAAATGATAAGGATAATTTTTTTCTAACAAATGAAAATAGTTTTCTGCTTCCGATAATTTATTTTGTTCTAGCAGCAATCGTGCAATTTGAAAATGGGCTGCGGCATGATCGGGCGAGTAAGACATTAATGTTTGATAACTAGAAATGGCTTCATGGACCTTGTTTAATTGGGTGAGAGCGAGTCCAAGATTATAATACGCTTCAATATAGTCAGATTTTTTTTCAATGGCGTATTGATAATATTTGGCCGCTTCCTGATAATTTTCTTGTGCATAATAAACTGTGCCAAGATTATTTAAAGCGGCTGCATAGCCAGGATCAAGTTGAATGGCTTTTTTTAGGGTGTTTTCTGCTTTAGAAAACAATCTTAATGATTTGAGTGTATTCGCTAAGTTTAAATAGATGATTGGGTTGTTCGCGTCAAACTGAATTGCTTTTTCAAAAAAAGGAATTGCTTTTTTGAAATCACCTTCTTGTGCGAGCAACATGCCTAAACCATGTAAAATTTCAGCAGAGTGTGGATTTTTTTTGAGAAGAGCAAAGTAGCCTTTTTTTGCAGCTTCCAGTTCGCCAGCTTTATGTAGCTCTTGAATGTCTGCGATATTTTTCATATGGATTCTTTGCGCATTTTGATGTGTACAATGCCGCCTTCATCATAAGGTTTGCCGATAACGTTGAAACCAAAGTTCTCATAAAATTTTTGTAAATATAATTGTGCTGAAATAATAATAGGAAAATGATTAAATTTTTCGTGTAAGTAAAGATTTGTTTGCTTCATTGCTTCAGTTGCAATGCCTTGCTTGCGAACAGAGATATCAGTGACTACACGACCGAAGCTAATGCTATCTGGATAGCGAGAGCCTGGTAAAAATAATCGTAAATAGGCGACCAGTTTTTTATTTTGGATTCCCATTAAATGCATCGCTTGTTGATCTTCATAATCTAGATCATGCACTCTGCAATCTTGCTCAGTGATAAAAACTTTTTCACGTAAAGCTAAAATATCATAAAGTTCAAAAACGGTTAATTCGTTAAATGTTCGCCAAAGCCATTTCATTACTACTTCCTCAAAATATTTATTTCATCCAATACTCGCACACTACCCATGTTTCTAGGATAATAATAATCTTTGACGCACAATCTAAGGATTTTATTGTAATGAAGCAAGAAATTTGTGCAGTAGCAGGTGCGATTGATGCTCAGGTTCAGATTCCGGGTTCTAAAAGCATTACAAACCGTGCTCTATTGTTGTCTGCTCTCGCTGAGGGTGTTTCTGAATTATCCAATATCTTAATTAGTGATGATACACTTGCTCTTATTGATGCACTGCAGGAGCTTGGAGTTATCGTGCAAGTGGATAAAGAATCCCAGTCCTGCATAGTGGCAGGTTGCATGGGTGAATTTCCTAAAAAAGAAGCCTCAATTTGGTGTAATAGTGCGGGGACGGTCGCGCGTTTTTTATTGGCGGCCTGTGCGGCATCACCGGGTACTTATCGTTTTGATGGTTCTGAGCAGCTGAGAAAAAGACCTATGTCATTTTTGCTTAGAACGTTATGTTCTCAAGGAGCGAAAGTCGTTGATGCAAATTCTGATAAACTGCCGCTGACCATTGTGGGTGGTGAAGGATTAAGAGGAGGTGAAATTGAAATTGATGGCAGTAAGTCAAGCCAATTTGTGTCTGCTCTTCTCATGATAGCTCCTTTTGCAAAAACACCAGTCCTGTTGACTACGTATAATTTAGTGAGTGATCCTTACGTCGTGATGACTTGTGCGATGATGGGAGATTTTGGCGTGCGCGTTCATAAAATGCATCAAGCAAGATATTCCATTCCTACACCGCAACGCTATGAAGCTCGTGATTATGCGATCGAGCCTGACTTTTCTACGGCCTCTTATTTTTTTTCTGCTGCTGCGGTTACTGGGGGTCGGTTAACGATACAACCTGTCGATAGATTTAATTCAAAACAAGGCGATGTGGAATTTTTAAGTGTGCTTGAAAAAATGGGATGCCAAGTGATCGATGATGAGAGAGGCTTAACAGTAAAAGGGCCATCACAATTGCAAGGTGTTAGCGTCGATATGCGAAAATTTTCTGATGTATTTATGACGCTTGCTGCGCTGGCGCCTTTTGCAAATTCGCCAACGACGATTACGAATATTGAGCATACGCGTGAGCATGAATCCAATCGAATTTCTGTGATGCGTGAAGGATTGGAACGCTTAAGTATAAAAGTGGAAGAAGGAAAAGATTGGCTGAAAATTTTTCCTAGCCAACCGCAGCCAGGAATTGTTGAGAGTTATCAAGATCATCGTATTGCGATGGCTTTTTCTATTATTGGTTTAAAGGTAAAGGGAATCGTTATTAATGACTCAGAATGCGTTGCAAAAACGTGTCCGCATTTTTTTGAGCTGTGGGAGCAGATCAGTCAATAAAAAATGTTGTTTCATCTGCTCATGTGTTTGGTGCTCTCTATTACCTCTCCCCTTGTGGGAGAGGTCGACGCGTAGCGGCGGGTGAGGGGATTAGAAAAAAAACGAAGCGATGAGTTATTTGCAGAAGAGTTGGATTCTGCAGAAGCAGCCTGAGATGCTTCTTTTGAAGGATAAAGACGATCTAATTCTGCTTGTACTTCCTTTTTTCGAAGTTGAAGTTCTGCGAGCGTTGATTTTTCATCAAACATTTTAGCATAGAGAAAATGTTCTTCTGATAGATTGCCCAGGTAATCATCTGTTAATGCTTTCCAGCTCATTACCGTGCAGTTTCCGGTGCGTTGAACAATGCCTTTTTTGCTGAGATTAATATTGCGAGAACCGAGATAGGAGTCGCGTATTTTTTTCCATTTAGCTAGATTGGGACTATTGTTCTCGTAAACTTTTAGCATTTTCTCTGCTTTAATTAACTGAAAAATGGCTTCACGCATGGCGAGATTATAAGGTTGTGTGCCAGAAACTAACGCTTCTTTTTGTCGGGGAAATACAATAGGTTTGGTAGATGTAGACCATATTGTCCAGGGTGAATCAAGTGTGAAATCAGAACCGTAACCCGCATTATACTCTGTTTCAAAAAATTCATAGTGATGTGGTTTCTCAGCAGTAGAAATAATAGTTCCCTCGCTGTTAACGCCACGTTTCCATATTTTTGTGATAGCTGTATGATCTATGGCTCCTCCCGTGTTGAAATAGATCTCATCAGTTTCCGACAGGCCATTAGCATCTGGATAAAATCGTTGTTTTCTAGGTTTTGTCTTATTCGAAGGGTTAGCTTTTTCACCGTCTAGCAGTAATGATGTTTCTTCATCAAATTTCTTATCAATTATTTGGGGTAATCTATTAGCAAAAAGACGATCTTCGAGATAGTCTTTTATTCTATCGAGTTCAGTACTCCAGTGTGTTGACCATCCATCCCTATCTTTTTTGAGTAGTGTAATATGATCATTTATCCGGCTTAACTCAGCGTTATCAAAAAGATTCATGTATAGCGCCAGATAATTTTCCAATGACTGGATAAATGCGCTCGTCATTCTAAAATCCCAGCACATTGATATATCCAAGTTTCTAGCTAATTTGTTTAAGTCAGTTAATCTGCTTGTTATTCTGGAATGATTTTTAAAAAAATCTAATCTTGCGTCTATGGCAGCCAGTTGATTGCGAATATCTTGTTCCGAGCGTTCAACCCCAACATTCAATTCATATGACGTGATTATTTTTTTGTGGGAGTTTGCATCGACAATTACGGCTAATTCGCCGCTAACTAAGTCTAACTTTAACACTGTGCTGATGCTGAATTCTGCCATAAATTTTTCAGCCTTATCTTGAGAGCTGAATAAATAATTAATGACAGGTTGAGTTCTATATGCAGCTATATCTGCATTTTCATTTTTTCCAATGACACCTTTTGATTTTAGCCACTCTTCATAAGAGACACGTGTATTTGACATAACATAACCGTAAATAGCTATTAAAGATTAAACTATTCTTGTATAGGCCGTGGTGTTGTTTTTTTCGTGCGTCGTCTTCGCACATGACGTTTTTTCTTTTTTGTAGGGTCGGCCTGCGAATTGACTTCTTTCAGTAATGCTTCGCGATCCTCTTGTGTACCATCATAAAACTTTATCCACCAATCTCGCAATTCCTGTACGGGTTCGCCAGCATCTGCGCGTAGTAACAACAAATCATAAGCAGCGCGAAATCGGGGATGTTCTAATAACCGAAAAGGGGCTGTGCCATAACGACAGGTAAAGCGATATTGTAAAAAACAAATATCCTGAATGGAAATCAATAAACGTTTTGGGATAGTAAGTCTATCGACTTGCTGGCTTAGCACATGCCGAATCGATTTTTCAAATATGACGTGCGGTGGCAATTCATCGCTGTGTGGCTGTGGTTTGTTAGTTAATTGAAATATAGGTCGCCACATGAAAACAGAAAATAAGAATGTTGGCGAAATCGATTTTCCTTCTTTGCTGCGTTGGTCGGTATTTTCTAATGCTTTTTCTATTAGGTGAATCGTTTCTGGTTGTTTTAAAAAAACGGCGGTTTGTGGAAAAAGTTGATCGAATAACTGATATTTTAATAGCAGTTTAAACGTGCTAATTCGTGGCCCTTCTTGAAAAAATTTTAATACTTCTTGAAAAAGCCGCGCGGGTGAAACGTGGCTTAGTAGATAATTTAAATTGACTAATGCATCTTCTACTTCAGGATGTATTTCTAAGTTTAGTTTGCCTACGAAGCGAACAGCACGAAGCAGGCGTACGGGGTCTTCATGAAAACGTTGGGTAGGATCACCAATCATGCGCAACATGTTGCCCTTGATGTCATCCATGCCTTTCATGTAATCAACGACGGAATAGTCGGCAACATTGTAATAAAGAGCATTGACGGTAAAGTCACGACGCCAAACGTCATCTTCAATCGAACCATAAACATTGTCGCGTATGATCATGCCTTTGTGACTATGTCCATGTTGCTCATGACTGTCCTTGTGATGTGTGCGGAATGTGGCGACTTCAATAATTTCTTTCCCAAAAAGAATGTGCGCTAAGCGAAAACGTTTTCCGATTAAACGGCAATTGCGAAATAACTTACGGACTTCTTCCGGTAATGCATCTGTTGCAATGTCAAAATCTTTCGGATGGTATCCCAACAATAAATCTCGCACGCAGCCGCCGACTAAATAGGCGCTGTAGCCGCTACTGTTTAGACGATAAAGTACCTTTAGCGCATTGTGACTGATATTATTTCGGGAAATAGTATGCTCTGCGCGGGGGATGATAGTAGGTAATATGGTATTGGTTTCTGCGGGCTTTTTCGTCGACAATTTTTTGAACAGCCCTTTTAAAAGCTTAATAATATGTAAATCCTCGCATCCATGGTCTTATTAAAATATTTGGGTGTATACCTCTTGTGCCTGAATATCTGGGTTTTTGGCATCCCATCTGCGAGGCATCTTGTATCCTAAAAAATATTCTTATATGAATAACTATAATCACATTTTTTAGGATACAATCTGCCTCACATCTGGGCGCCATAAACCCAGATATTCAGGCACAAGAGGTATAATACCACTTCTTTCTGAGTTCTATCTATACACGATTGCTCCCTTCGTCTAGTGGCCTAGGACGTCGCCCTCTCACGGCGGTAACGCGGATTCGAATTCCGCAGGGAGCGCCATATTTATCAATGAGTTATAGATTGGCGCGCAAATTTCAAATCAAGATCGGTAAATTATCGGTAATATCCCTTGTTAGAAATGCCAAACAAAAGCTAGTTCATTGAAAAATGCATTAGCCAGTTTTCTATAATTTTTTCTTTAGTTTTTCGTTCTGATAGCTTGCGTTTGATGCTGCTGGCCTGGCCGACTGTTCGTTTTCCCATACGACGGAGGTTTTGTACATGTGCTGAGTACAAGGCCTTTATGGTTAGTCGGTGGCAAAGCAATTAACGTAGGGCCCGGATCTTCAAACGCAGGCCTATGATGGACTAAATTAGCTAAATAATTTGAGGTTTTTCTGAAGCCGCTGAATTGACCATAACCATTTTTCCTTGTTTGGTAAATTGTGCAATTTGCTGCTGAAAGAGTCTTTCCCATTTCAGGGGAAGCACGAGCATCTCATCCATGTCGTCGCCGACGCTTCTCTGCTTTAGTCGATATCACTTCAGGGGGTGATGAAACTGGAGGCTTTTTCCTAAAAAATGAAAATGCCTGTTGAGTCATTGATTCAGCGCCATAACACAGAGCTCCACATGCTGCGCCAGGCACAAGTCCAATAGCATAACCACAAGCTGCGCCAGTCAATGAATACCCTCCACCTACACACGCTAGAGCTAGCTTTGGAACAAGTGTAAAACTAAGTTCATCAAAGCGAAGTAAAGATGGGCACGCTTCATTCGCCTTGCCGCCCCCTGTAGGGTTAGCAATAATATCGTAATTGCAAGCGGCAACTAATCCGACCACTATAAGCTGCGTAAGAGTACCAAAAGTATAACCCAATATTATACCGCCCTTATGTGCCCCGGACTTCATATATTCTATTAATTTCATAAAGTGATGTCCAAAAATCAAATGATAACTCTGCGACTAGACGTCCTGCTTCAAAGGTTTTTTTTCCTTTCCTTAAGCCGTCTTTTGCATCATTAACCTGGGCTTGTTATAACCGGATTGAAATGTCCCCCATAATTCTAAAATTATTTTTCAGAAGCAGAAATTTTTACATAGACATAAGCAGTAGGCTTGCCTGGTGTGCCATTGATCTTCTCAACCCATGCGCCAATAATTCTTCTTCTGTTCATCCAGTCAAGAAAAGTAGGTATAAGTCCACGGTTAATATAACCAATATGCTTTCCATCAGCTGTAATGTGTATGGCTTCTTCTGCGGAATTGGAGCAATCTTAACATAAAAGTTGCGCGTTCAGCAGTTAATCTAACCGGCACATCAAAAGCTACCAGCTCATTTAGTATTGTTTCAAATGTTTCATAGGTTAGTTTTTTCAAGCAGGTTATCATGGTTTGGCGGGTTTCTGGGTACCCATCAATAAGTTTTTGTAGCATCCTCAGGGCTAAGTAAAAGTGATCTACTTATGCTAAGGAAAATTGATCCACTCATTCTTGTTAATTTTTCATATCAAAAAAATCTCGCGCAAGGCATGTAGCATTTTTGACCTTGCACGAGTACTCATCAAAAGCCACAGTGACTACTGGAGCGTATTGTCGAATATCCTAAGTCTCTCACTGATGTTGGCAAGACACCGACAGCTTGATCCTGCGGCCTCGACACCTGTTGTTGTAGCAGAGCTCGACGAGCAGCCAATATGTCATATAGTCGCTGCGTAAAAAATCCTTTAAAGCAACATATATTTTCTTCCTTCAGCATATTAATTTGCTGTACTAAATCTTTATTTTTGACAAAAGGTATTAATTTTTGAATGAAACGAGTTCTGTTAGAAACCTGAGCATTGTCGCAACTAAATAAATGAACTTCGTTCCTTCTTGTATTCAGATAGTTCCCCAGATCCTGCGCAAATTTATTAGCTGATGCATCCTCAACATTGATCGCGTTGCAAGCATTAACCGCAGTGTCTGCTTCATGATAAATATTGTTTCGTGCTTCTCGATAAAATCTTGCATTTATTCTAGCTGATTCACATTGTGCACCTATTGAAAATGATGGCATAAAAAATCTCCTCGATAAAAATCGAAATTAAATTGATAAAAATGGGTATAAGAAATAGTAAAATACTAAATATGATAGTTGTGGCTTAGCGCCACCAGAGATTTATCCGATGGATGCCTGATGCAAAAGAATAAATAGCAAGTGATTTGCTATTTTTCATTTTTTCAATAAATTTATAAAATAATTTTTTCATAACTTACTCTAAATATTTTTCTTTAAGTACGTTAATAATTTACGATTTGTTCGTTTTAACTCATTCGAACCCCTCGTAATTTTGGCGATACTAACATTTAACTCTTTTGCAACTTGACGCTGCGTTTTTTCCTCACTAAGTAATTCTTTTATGATCAAGAACCGCATTCCCAAATCTGCTCTTTCTTCCGCCGTTAAAAAAAGGTCGAGCAGTAAGAGTAAAGTTTTCTTATCCTTTATTAATAGAAACAACTCTATAAAGCCATCCAAGCCTTTCTGATATTTATCCATATTCATCCGTATTGCGCCAAGTTTATGTAATGCTACATCAGTACAAGATATATGTCAATATTTTTATCAAAATTTTTATCAAATATTCAAAAAACAGACAGCTCAAAAAAACAAATATGCCAGGCTAATCCTTACTTTAGCTCTAAACCGGCTCCTCTTCCAAAACGTTCTATCCATCTTTCTTCTTTAGCTTGCAAAAAATCATTATTACTTATGGAAGCCAACGGCCCTTCATCTCTGCTGGCAGCAATACGTGAGCCTCTTCTTGCAATTTTATCTTCTTTTGTAAATTTGAGAATATTTTCTGTCTCCAATTCCGAATAACATGAAAGCCTCAATGCCGTATCTTTACCTCGAATGAGATTTAAGACTGTTAGCAATACTTCAATCGGATCGGCCTTATTCTTTGTTTGTAGGTCTAGCGTATGCAATGCATTATAAAGCTTTGCGGCGCACTCAATGCTTTCATTGCCAAGCTGTGGGGAATAAAGGGTAGGCAGATTTTTTGTTCCTGAGATTTTTGCCACTTTTATGTAACCTTCACCATCAATTCTAAAGTTGCAGTTAGCATCCTGTAGATACTGTTTCAGTGTGTTTTGTAGTCGAGTGATTAACGATTCTATTGGCTGTTCAATCGATGCTGCTGCGCTTGCGTGTGAAGACTGCGTTTTTTCTTTTGAATTTTCTGCGTGTAGTTTTTTAATAATAGAGGTGATTTGGTGAAGAAGAAAATTGGCTCTGAATTGTTGTGCCAGGTGTGTGACTTGGTTTTCTAGCACAAGCGGTGCTCTTAACTTTGTTGGATTGGCTGCTGTTTTTAAGAGTTCACGATATTTTAGTAGTTCATCTTGGAGATTTTGAATGCGCTGACTGTTTGGTTGTTCGTACTCATTAAGTGGTATCTCTACCAATTCAGAAGCTCGTAATAAAACTCTGCGTTCGTTAATCGGAATGTATTTTGCTAACTCGTTCATAATGGCTCGTCTGAGAGTATGATTTGGGCTGTTATGAGGGCCAGTCAAAATTTCTTTTGTGCTCAACAATATCGTTTCTAAATGAGATTGAGCTTTTTCAAGAGTGCTGATTAGCTCTTCAGCTTGTGCTCTACCGGATAAGTGAGCTATTTTTTTAATTCCCGAGGTTTGTGCTAAGTACTGCCTGGCCGCTTCCATGAGATCAGTTTTGAGATGGCTCGCTTCGATTAAAATATTGCGCGGTTGACTCATTTGGATCATTCTCCAACGTCTTAAAAAGTTTTTTATGAATACATCAATTATAGCGTATAATAGCAAGTATCAACGCCAATTGCCGCAAAGACTGTATTGCTCTGTTTTCAATAGTAAAATATCAAATAATCATAAGGCATTAATTATGAGTGATTCATTGGTTAGCAGGTTTATTGCAACGTTTGGGAAATGGTTATTAAAAGAAGAGCCTCCCCAATATAAAGATTATTATTGTGACTTCGATAAAATGTGTCAGAACATTCAAATCGGTGATGTCATTATATCGCAGGGCAGAAATAAAATTAGTAATATTATTCGTCACGTGACATTAAGTCCATGGACTCATTCAGCGTTATATGTAGGTCGTTTAGAAGAGATAGACAATCCGGTATCGCGGGAACTGGCCAAGCAGTATTGTTCTGCGAGTCCAACAAAACAATGGGTGATAGAAAGTGATCTTGGCGTGGGAACTATTTTAACTGACTTGGCGATTTATCAAGATTATCCTATTCGTATTCTGCGGCCACAGAAATTAAAAACAGAAGATGCACACAATGTTGTTAATTCTGCAATTGGACGATTAGGCATGCAATATGATGTGAGACACATACTCGATCTTGCGCGATTTTTATTTCCTTGGGGCTTGCTTCCGCGACGATGGCGTTCTTCGTTATTTGAACACAATGCACTGCAGCCAACGAAAGACATTTGTTCTTCTATGATTGCAGATGCTTTCCAGTCAGTAGACTTTCCTATTTTACCGTTGATAGAAGAGGGCTACGAAAAAGAAATTGCATTTATACATCGTAATAATCGTTTATATACACCTAGTGACTTTGACTATTCGCCTTATTTCGACGTGATTAAATATCCATTCTTTCCACTGATAAAAGAAGGGGAATACCATCATCTCCCCTGGATGAAAAATACGATTAGTGATGATGAGGGATTGAATTTTAGTTCTTTGTCACCGAATATTCAGAAATTTTTTACGTCCAAAGCGTATGCTGTTGTGGGTGCGTCGGCCGATAAAAATAAATTTGGAAATAAAGTATTGCGCTGCTATCTACAACAACATAAGACAGTGTATCCAGTGAATCCGCATGAAAAAATCATTGAAGGTATTGCTTGTGTTAGCCAAATTTCAGATTTACCCAATAACGTAAAAAGTATATCTATCATTACGCCACCTGCAATAACAGAAAAAATAGTCGATCAAGCGATTGAAAATGGAATTCAAAATATTTGGATGCAACCGGGTGCGGAAAGTTCGTTAGCAATCCAAAAGTGTGAA
>Ga0207030_1078_pt1 | contig 13999 bp, 18 predicted proteins | sample Alteio_BWMinCont_40_FD_153260 | JGI IMG/M metagenome (GOLD analysis project Ga0207030, IMG submission 153260) | Enriched cells from forest soil in Barre Woods Harvard Forest LTER site, Petersham, Massachusetts, United States -... | ecosystem: Environmental > Terrestrial > Soil > Temperate forest >... | reverse complement strand
CGACATCATAAAAAAATGCAAAGAGTGCGATGAGGATACAGGAAATCCTGGCGTTGGCAAGCGCCCAGCAGGAGAAAACGTTGGTGAGGTTGAGATGTCTGAAATGGGCGCATCAAAAGCAAAAGCCAATGAGCACGATACTGAACGGACAAAAAACTACAGAAAAGAACGCTGCAAAACGAAAAGCGGCTCAAAAAGAACTCAAACGGTTAGACGATCGAAGCCAGGGAGAAAAGGAAAGATGGAGTCGATACGGTAGAACGGCTGGAATGGGCTGGCAAGCTGTTGACAAGATCCAATCAAGCGTTCAATCCAGAGAACAAGGTGAACACAAGAGAGATGAAGTTTACGCTCAAATGTCTAGCCAAATTAACCAGAACGTACAGAAAGGGTTTGAAACACAAAAAGACACAGCTGCGAGCGATGTGAATGCGACAATCGCCGCCTATGGCGCGCAAGGCTTGGGTCAAGCAAACCTTCACAGACCGGTTTAATCGACTAAATCGATCTGTTCTACTTAAGAGCCGGCTTATCGCCGGCTCTTTTTTGGTCTTAAAAAATCGGCTAAAAACTGGCATAAATAATATACTGCAAGAACTTATAATAATACATACAAAACTAACATTTTACATTAATTAAAGTTTGTTATATTATATAGGTATAAACATAATAAAGGAGACAATTTGTGAAAATAACTACACCGGGCCCTAGGCCAATAGACTCCCCACCAAATGTACCTGCCAAAATTTCATCTAACTCTATTTGTAAACTTGGATTAGGATCTCTGTCGGTTGGGAAAATATGCGCCCTCGCGGCCGTAATTCTCCTGATCACGATCGGGACTGGCGGGGCTGCTGGATTGGCAATACTTGGATTAGGAATTGGGGTATTTGCTCTCGATGCCATTGGAGTTGGTTCATTTCTCATTGCGTATAGTCAGACTAATGGGAAACCTAGGAAGATCAAACAGATTCTCCCAGGCGCCCCAACTACCATACCGTCCAATATATCTGTAGCTTCTGAACAAAAAGTAATAGATACGCTTCAAGACAGCAATAATCAAAAGACTTTTATTACCCAGACAATGGATATCATGGGCAAGGATAGTTCATGGACTGTTGAGCGAGTAAGACAAAAATGGGAAAAAGACATTTCTAGAAGAGACATTTTCCAGTTAAAAGATAGCATTACACCACTCCAAAAAGATCCGGAGCATGGGTTTGATCCAGCATTTTCAGAACTCACAGCGGCTTTTGAAAAGCAAAATTGGACGACAGAAGAATCGTTAACGCCACTTAGTTTTTTTAATCAAGATCTTCGTTCGGTATTGGTAAATTCACTAGCAATTCACGGATATACATTGAGTAACATAGATAATAATAGCCCATCTAATTATGTTTTGTCGGTAGATGATTCGTCTGCTACAATTGAATGTGTTATTCCTGCGATACTTAGGAATGTTATGGATATTGAGGCTCCCACAAACACATATAATATACAAATTGAAGCAAAGTTTTCAAAAACAGCGGAATTAATTGGTTTACAATTTTGCTTTGGAGACCCTTTAACGAACTCAGAACTAAATTCTGGCAGAAAAACCCCAGAATCTCCAGCAAGTTCGACTGAATCGGAGAGCAGCGTCTCCCCTTGAGGTTCAAATGATCCGTTCTAGTTCGTTGAAGATCTGGTCTAGCAAGACCACTCGAGCCTTGGCAAAGTCATTTGAACGGACGCTAGACACGACCCATTTATCAATGATATTGACTTTAAGCGAATCCAATAAATGCATTTGTTGTGAAGTTAAGTCGGTAGGTGTAGCTTTGACTTCAATGGCAATAAAGCGTTGATTCGAAATCTTCAGCAAGAAGTCAATTTCTACCTGCTCTTTTGATCTGACAAAATAGATTTCTGGTTGTTCCCCTCTGTTGATAAAGAATCTCGTAATTTCTGAAAGCGCCAGATTCTCAAGCAAATTGCCAAAATAAGGACTCAACAGAATCGGTTCAAATTCGCTCCATCCTTGAAGCCTTACGGCTAGTCCAACATCTTCAAAAAAGATTTTTGGCGTTTTGATTAATCTTTGATCCAGTTCAAACAAACCCCGTTCTTTAGGACGGGGTTTGTTTGAACTGGATCAAATAGAATGAGTTTATGAGTTTTTAAATGATTCAATAGCGATGTTTTTCCAACTTGCCTAGGCCCGCTCAATATCTTGATCGGTAAGGCTTTGGTTAAGTGCAAAAATTTCAATAAGTCACGTTTTATCCACATATCGACTATATCAGGATCTGATCCAATAATAGTCAATGAATTCCCATCTACCTCGTATTTAAGAAGTTATGCTTGCGCCTCCATTAGCCTTCGGTCCTTTTGCGAGTCCCAATTCACCTAAATCAAAGATTAAAGTAATTATCTACTGAAAATCAAGGAGTTATATAGAAATGGCTAAAACTGGTACCAATAATAGCCAAAACTTGGCTCTTTTAAGTACCAATTTTAGCCAGAGGAGGAAAAGCAGTGCGATAATTCTGTGTAAGTCTCTGATTTAGAAACAATAAAATAAATGGAGTTGACCTACACAAAAAACATGGTAAAATGGAACCAAAGGGAGCAAAAATGTATAAACGACTATTAGAGAAGCCTCTAGAAGGCACCCATAGTTTCTTTTTATTTGGACCCAGAGGAACCGGCAAAACTTCTTGGCTAAAATCCAAAATTCCTGAGGGGCTTTACATCGACCTGTTGAATCAGGAGTTGTTTTTTGAGTTACTCCAAAATCTCCACAAAATTGAAGAGTTGATCCCAAAGGGCTTTAAAAATTGGATCATTATTGATGAAGTCCAAAAAATTCCCGAACTCTTGAACGAAGTTCACAGAATGATTGAAAGCTATCGTTATAAATTCATTCTCACCGGTTCTAGTGCGAGAACATTGAAACGGAAAGGGGTTAATCTTCTTGCCGGAAGAGCTCTCTATTACAAAATGTTTCCCCTCACAGCGATCGAATTAGGCTCTGATTTTCGAATTGAGAAATCTTTGAAAATTGGACAACTCCCCACCGTTCACGATCAAACTGTGAATCCCGAAGATTATTTAAAATCCTATATTCATGTGTATTTGCGAGAAGAAGTGATGCAAGAGGGTTTAATCAGGAATGCGGGGGCCTTCGCAAGATTTTTACAAATTGCCAGCTTTTCTCAAGGATCTACTCTCAATGTCACCGAAATTGCAAGAGAAGTTGGGATTGAAAGAAAAACGGTAGAAGAATATTTCCAAATTACCGAAGACCTTCTTCTCAGTTTCCGACTTCCTGTTTTCACCAAAAGAGCCAAACGGAAAACAGTCACTCATTCTAAATTCTATTATTTTGATGTAGGAGTTTACCGAACGCTTCGTCCAATGGGCCCTTTTGATTCTCCAGAAGAAGCTGAAGGTCCTGCTCTAGAAAGTTTAGTTTTTCAGGAGCTTCAGGCAATCAATAATTATCTCGATTTTGGCTACGAAATCTATTTCTGGAGAACGGTTGATAAATTAGAGGTGGATTTTATTCTGTATGGGCCAAAAGGTATTATTGGAATTGAGGTAAAAAGATCTAAAAAAATCCATTCAAACGATCTTATCGCGCTTCATGCATTTCAGGAAGATTACCCCACTGCAAAACTCTATCTATTGTATGGTGGAACCGAACGCCTCTATTTCGATCGCATCGAAGCCATTCCTATCAGTGAAGCTCTACAATCTTTACCTCAACTTCTTCAGAACATCTAAAATTTGACCAAAAGAATTGCATTGTAAAATTTCTCAGTTACAGAAATAATGTGTGAGGGACCGTAAAATAATAAATTTTACCAATAGAAGGTCTTAGAGCGGCTCAGATAGGAAAGATCGGTTGTTGGTCCGTATTTTTTCATACGGACCAACAACCGATCTTTCCTAGGTGAGTCGCTATAATGGCCTGCTATTTGTAAAAGTTATTGTTTTGCGGTCCCTAAAGGGTGTTTTTTATGCTTTCAGAATTTTTGGAACAACTTTGCGTCGAACTCGATATTTCTCCTGTTCCAACAATGGATGAGCATAAAATCATCCATTTTCAATTGGGCGATGAGGCGATTGAAATTCGGGATTTGCAGCCGGGTGTTGCTCTGTTTGGGAAGATCTGCCCTTGCCCTGAAAAAAAAAGGGAAGAATTATTTTTGAAGCTAAGCAAAGCTAATTACCTCGGGCAAGAAACGGGCCCTACTCGAATTGGTTTAAGCTTAGATGAGAAAGACTTGACACTGTCTTTAGGAATACCGTATGAACTGACCTATAGGGTCTTTCGGGAAAACCTTGAGGATTTTGTAAATTTCATTCTCCATTGGAGAAAAGAAGTAGCAAACTTTGAAAAACTAGAAACGTTGTTGTAGGATATGCCGGCGCATCTAATTGGTGAAGGACTCATCTTAAATCTAGAAAACGGAAAGGAATGGATCATCGGAAGAGATCCTGAATTTTCCGATTTCGTCATCGAAGACCCCGCTGTTTCTCGAAAACACGCGCTTCTTTCTAAAGATCTTGAAGGGTTTTACTTAAGTAATTTAAGCGATTCGAAATCGATCTATGTGAATGGGATTGAATATGAATCGGGAAATCCAGAGCGAATCCTTTTAAAGGAAGGCGATCAAATCCAGTTTGGAAGTCATTCTTTCCGATTCTCGGAAGAAGAGATTCCTCTTCAAAAAGAAAAGAAAAAAGATGTTTATGAGGACGTGTTTGGCGATTTGGAAGAACCAGCTGAACCTCCTCCGCCTCCCAGAAATGAATCCAGAAATGAATCCAGAGATGAATCCAGGGAAGAAACAGGCGAAGAAAAATTAGAGCGTATCGAAGAGCCTCAAGAAGATGCGGAAGAACCTTCTTATAACACGATTTTTGACGATGTAGAAAGCGATTCTGAGCTCCCTTTTAATCTTTTGCAACCTGCCACATTGATGTTAAAGGTGATTTCGGGGCCTAATGCGGGTGCGGAGATTGGGCTTGAACGGGGTAGATCGTATGTAATCGGTCGGGACCCGAATTCTTGCGGGGTGTTATTCCACGATTATAGTGTTTCTCATAACCACGCAAAGTTAAACATCACTGCTGATGGGGTGATGGAGATCGAGGACTTGGGTTCGAAAAACGGGGTCCTGGTCAATGGTCTACCGATCAAAGGGAATGCGGTCATTACCACCAAAGATTTGATCGCTCTTGGAACGACTGTATTTATGATCATCGATCGTGAAACGGCCCAAGAGACTCTTTATTTTCCTGTAGGCCCCTCTGTTGAAGCGCCAGAACACGTAGAGTCAGAGCTTCATGAATCTGTGGCTGCTGTAGAAAGCGATTGGAAAAATAGACCCTTGCCGATTAAGCATCTGATTGCAGCTGGCTCTTTCCTCACGATTTTCTTTATCGTTTTCATCAGTTTCTTTTCTCTGTTTAAATCAGATCAAATTGTTGACACTCGCAAAGAACCTACGACTCGAATTAAAGAGGCTCTAGCTAAATATTCGGGCGTTGAATTTTCCTATAATCCTGCAACGGGCAAACTGTTTATAGTCGGGCATGTTTTAACGAGTGTCGACTACCAAGAAATGCTCTATCGAATTGGAGAAGTTAATTTTGTTCAGTCGACTGACAATAATGTGGTGATCGATGAACTGGTTTGGAAGTCGATGAATGATATCTTAAGCCAAAATCCTGATTGGAGAGGCGTATCGATCAGGTCTTCAGAGCCAGGAAAATTTGAGGTTGTGGGAACGGTCAATACGGCGGTTCAATCTGCTGCGTTATCTGATTTTTTAACGGTTAATTTTCCTTATCTGGATAAATTGCAAAATAATGTGGTAGCTGAAGATGTCCTAACGACGCAAATCCAATCGGTTCTTGTGAAATATGGATTTGGATCGGTTGCCTTTCAATTGGCGGGAAATGAGCTTGTCCTTTCGGGCAATTACAGCAATGAGAATAAAAACTCTGATAAAATGCTCAAGGATCTTAACCTGCTACCCGGCATTTCCAGGGTGAAGAATTATACGACTCCGACCAATCCAAATGCAGCGGGAATTAATATTTCTCAAAACTATCAAGTGACGGGAAATTCCACGACAAATGGGCATGGCTATAGCGTGATTGTTAATGGGAAGATTTACGAAGTTGGTGGTTCTGTTGACGGAATGATGATTACAGCGATTGAACCAAAGACGATTCTTCTTGAAAAAGATGGAATAAAATATAAGATTGACTACAGACAGTGAATGGGAGAAAAAAATGTACGGTCTAAAGAAAGATGAACCAAACAAGCGAGCGAAGTTTGCTTTTGCTCTTGAACAAGAAATCAAAGAGCAGCCTACTCGCGGCAAAGAACTATTAGAAAAGGCAGACAAGCAGATCCAAGCGATTAAAGATAATTTACGCAAAGGTGCAAGCGAAAATGATTACGAGAAACTCGATATCCTGCTCCATGGATACACAGCTTTACAAAAAGTTGTTAAAAAAGTGATGAGGTAAAAACTATATGCCGAGAGATCTATCAAGCATGGATATTAGCTTCACCAAGCTAATTCAATCCTATAAAGACTTGCAAGCGAAACTTGTTGTTCAAGTCAGAGCCCTGGCCAGTAAATCGAGCTCAGCGAATGCAGGACAGTTTATCTTGCTCCAATTTGAAATGGCGCAAGTAACACAGATCGGAGAATCAATTTCAAACTTGGTTTCTCAGGTAAATAAAGTCATCAGCAATGCGATTAGTAACCAGAAAACGCAATAAGCTTAAAAACCCAAAGAGAAAAAAATATGACAGCTTCATTTTTAGATCATTATCAAGGTTGGTTCATTCTATTTGTCGAATTAGGATTCATTGCTGTAAATCAGGCGGATGAAGATGCCGCGAAAAAACTGTTTACTGCAGCAAGTCTAATAGAGCCTGAAAATGCTCTGCCTAAAATAGGATTTGGATATCTTAATCTGCATAAACTCGAACTGACTCAAGCTTGTAAAGCGTTTCAGGAAGTACTGGATAAAGAGCCAGATAATGAGATGTGTAAAGCCTTTTTAGGAATCTGTACAGCGATGCAGCCAAACATGGCAGATAAAGGGGAGAAAATCCTCGATTCAACACTGAAAACAAAAGATCCTTTAATTAAACAATTGAGCGTTACAGCCATTGATTTTGTTGAACGATTTATCAAAAAATCTCCTGGACCTGCAGCAGTACAAAACAAGAAGTAAACGATGGCAAATCCAACAACTCCGATCCCGAAAAATGTCGATGGTGAGCAACCGATCACCCCTATTACTCCTGGTGGAACAGCTCCCACAGGAGCGGGGTTTGAGGCAAAAATGGGGCAGCCCAGCAGTGCCCAATTTGCGCAGAGTGCGACTGGGGCAACTGGTCCAACACCGATGGATTTGGCTAATCCGGCTAGTGTGCAAAAGGGAACTCCCACTTTTGATTCTTTGCTTGGGCAATCGAGAACTGCACAAGATGGGCTTGGCACTGTAAGTCAACAGCTCAACTACCCAAATCTTAAGCTCAATCGGCCTCAGACTCACCTGCTCAAACGTCATTTGCAAGACAATAATGAACACTTAAGCAAAGTGGCTGGGCAATTGGGTGTGAATACGCCTCCGATGGAAGTGGGATCTAGTTCCAATACAATCGCTCGTTTTTTAACTTGGGTTGGCCATGGTCAAGATACGTTGACCTCTGTTCAAGACAAATTACAGGAAATATCTAAAAAACCAGATTCACTAAATCCAGCTGATATGATGCTCGTACAGGTGAAAATGAACCAAGCGCAAAATGAGATTCAATACTCAACGATGCTACTAAGTAAAGTCATCGATTCACTCAAACAAATCCTCCAGACGCAGCTATGAAAGAGGATGAAACTACCCCAACTTTTGATCATCTCCTCTCCTACCTAGAAGATGTTGAATTAACAACGGTTCATGGAAGGACCACAGAAGTTGTGGGGATGCTCATACGCGCCGTGATTCCTGGCGTCAAAATGGGTGATTTGTGCCTCATAAAGAGGCCCGGCGAACCCTTACCTGCTGAAGTGATCGGCTTTACTAAAGATGAAGTGATCCTTTCGCCGATGGGCAATTTGCATGGCATTGGTCCCTCTGCAGAAGTGATTCCGATGGGGATGCCCATGCACATCAAAGTAGGTCCTAACCTGCTCGGCAGAGTAATCAACGGAATGGGGCAACCGCTCGACGAAGATACAAAAGGGCCTCTAGTTCTTGAAGATCGCGTACCCATCTTAAACACCCCTCCAGACCCCTTAAAACGAAAGATCATCACTAAACCCCTCTCCACAGGCGTCAGGTGCATTGACGGAGTTCTAACAGTCGGCACAGGCCAACGCGTCGGTATTTTTGCGGCGGCAGGGGGAGGAAAATCGACGCTTCTTGGAATGATTGCCCGCAATGCCGTTGCCGATGTGAATGTGATTTCCTTGATTGGAGAGCGCGGAAGAGAAGTACGCGAATTCCTAGAGAATGACTTAGGCCCAGAAGGGATGAAACGCTCAGTCATCATTGTTTCAACATCTGATCAGCCGGCCCAAATGAGATTAAACGCAGCCTATGTAGGAACAGCCATCGCAGAGTATTTCCGCGACCAAGGAAAGTCGGTCATCCTCATGATGGATTCAGTGACTCGCTTTGCCAGAGCCCTGCGTGAAATTGGTCTTGCCGCCGGAGAACCTCCAGCAAGAGCTGGTTACACTCCTTCTGTATTTGCGATCCTCCCCCGCTTGCTTGAGCGCTCAGGAAACTCAGATAAAGGCTCCATCACCGCTTTCTATACGATCCTCGTTGCAGGCGATGACATGAATGAGCCCGTGGCCGATGAAGTTAGGTCCATCCTCGATGGGCATATCATCCTCTCGTCTGAACTCGCTCGCCAATACCACTACCCCGCAATCGATGTCCTCGGTTCTGTAAGCCGGATTATCTCCCATATTATCGAAAAGCCGCAGCTTGAACTAATCGGAAAATTGCGCGAAGTCCTAGCCAACTACAAAAAAAATGAGCTCCTCATCCGAATCGGCGAATACAAGCCAGGTTCAGATAAAAACGCAGATTTTGCCCTCAAATACATCGACAAAGTCAATCAATTCCTCAGACAATCCGTCGATGAAAAAGTCACCTTCGAAGACACCCTAAAAAAACTTAAAATCCTGTTTACATGAATGGACAATATCCACTCGAACAACTCATCCTCGTCAGAAAAAACCAATTTGATCAAGCAGTCAAAACGCTAGAAGAAAAAAAAGCACTCCTCGCCAAAGCCACCCAAAAATTAAACGAACTAATCAAAGAAAGAGATGTGGTCCTGCAACAAAAGCGGGAAAAACTCACCCAACTTCGCGCAACGATGGATGCTGGGAGTGAAGGAACAAGCACCGGCAAAATCCAGCAGATGAAAGTCTTCCTGAAAATCGTAGATGAAAAATTGCTAGAGAAAGAAAAAAAAGTAAAAGAACAACAAAAACAAGTGGAACTTGCCCAAAAGCAAGTAGATATCGCCACACAAGCGATGTATCAAGCCCAAAAAGACCTAGAAAAGATCGAAATCGGCAAAGTCGAGTGGGAAAAAGAAAATCAATACCTAATCCGCCAAAAAGAAGCCATCGAACAAGACGAACAAGGCTCCACCACCCACACCACCAGAAAAAGAGAAGAAAAGCGCCGCAATCCTGAAGAATAATTTGAGCTTGGTTGTATGATCTCCCACAAAATATCACAGAGATAAAAAAGGAGTTACACGGAAAAAAATATTTTTATATTGATATTTCTCTCTGTGTAACTCTGTGGTATTTTGCGGGAGATTATACAACATTATTCCGATAAACGGCGTTCCGCCTGCAGCGCGGCCTTCGCTCCATCGCCTGCAGCGGTGATCGCTTGTTTATAGATGGGATCTACAATATCGCCGATTGCGTAGATACCTGGGACAGATGTTTCTTGGGTGTTTTTTAAAACAATATAACCTTGAGCGTCAAGGTCTAACTGACCCTTAAATAGGCTTGAATTGGGTTTTGATCCGATCGCGAGAAAAAGTCCGTCGAGAGGAAATTCATAAACGGGTTTATCTTTCGTCTTGACCATGACTGATGTCAATCTACCTTTTACTCCTTTGACTTCGTTTACTTCACTTAGGAAAAGGATCTTTACATTAGGCTTTGCGGCTAGAGCCTTTATCCGTTTCTCTTCAATTCCTTTAAAGGCATTTTTACGAACAAAAACAGTGACCTCTTTTGCGATATTCGATAAGTAAAGGCCTTCTAGAACGGCTGCATCCCCTGCCCCCACAATCCCCACACGTTTTCCGCGATACAAAGATCCATCGCAAATCGCGCAGTTGGAAATTCCCTTGCCCCAATAGGTATCTTCACCCGGAATTCCAAGAAAATTAGGTTTAGAGCCCATTGCAATGATCACACTATTCGTCGCTCTTTGCGTGGTGGTTGTTTCCCCGAGTGGACGAGTGGTAATAAGATAGGGGCGTTTAGAAAAATCGACAGAGACTACTTCTTCTTGGATGAGCTTGACGCCATTTGCTAAAACTTGTTTACGCAACTTCTCTGCAAGATCGTTACCGCTAATTTCCATTTCCCCTGGCCAATTTTGGACTGAATGGGATTGAATAATCAATCCACCGGGATTTGGGCCTTCTATTACTAAGGGAACGATTCCCGCTCTGGCCAAATAGAGAGCAGAAGTTAAAGAACCGACTCCCCCACCCAGAACCATTACAGGAACAATCGGCTCGATAGCAAAAACAAAAGAGAAAAGGAAAACTATAGTTAAGACCTTATTCATCAGTCGGTGGCTCATGGCTTCTTTGACTTGTTTGCATATCGTAACTATCATACAAATAAGGAGCTGGAGATCCGTATACCACTTTTTTATTCACCACTTTGCCTTCTTTAATGGTGAGGAAGTAGTGGCGATCTTCTAATTCCCGGCCGCCTGCTTTGATCCGTTCGATATATTCATATTCAACACATCCATCCTCTTTTTCCTTAATGGAATAGGGTTGACCAGCTGAGGATACCACCTCGGAAGAACTTTCTCCAAGCTCAATCTCATTGAAAGAAGAGAGGTTCATATTGGCGCCAACGCTGCAAGCAGCAAAGGTCATTAGAAGGAATGGGATAGAGTAAATTATTTTCATGATTAAAAGAGTCCTTCTTCTTGTGATTCATCTGTCAAACTGAGTGGTTTAGCTCTCTGCCAAATCCTTGCCTCGATTTTTGTCCGAAATTGATCGGTTGTAACATATTCTCCGTGCATATGGTAGGTCCCATCGGCTTGCAAAGTGTAAGTTTCAAATCCTTCGAACTCCATGTCATTATTCCGAAATTCCCAAGCAATCTGCTTTTCGTCATACACACCCGCGCCAACAATGCGACCCACATTTTGATTTTCCATATCGACGCAAAATTCCTTTGGGCCGACATTATAGAAGGTCAGATCATTACGCATGTTTTCTGAAAGGCCATGAATTTGGATGTCTTGCGAACAACTAATCTTACCACCAAAATCTTTACTTTGCACGGCCCAATTTGTGTTAAAAATGAGCTCGTCTTCAATCATGTTCAAGGTAATTTTTCCTTCTCCGATCCAGTTTCCTGCGGCAAAGATGAATGGATGCTGTTTCATTAAAACATAAACCTTCTGCTATAAATGCTTTGCAAGATGCCGAGGGCTGCCATGGTCGTCATTAAGCTGCTCCCGCCATAGGTCACGAAAATTAGTGGCACTCCCGAAATCGGTAATAGGGCGCACATCATCGCGATGTTCACAAGCACGTGCATTGCGAGATAAATCGCAAGCCCTGCTGCGAGGTTCCGGCCGAAGGGGTCTTTCGCCACCACAGCCACCTGGAAACTAAAATAGATCAAAGCATAAAAAAGGAACAGAAGGAATGTAAGTCCTATAAAACCAAATTCTTCCCCAAAGGCAGCAAAGACAGAATCAGTATGAGCGGCAGGCAGCCACTTCCTTCCAGAAAATTCAGACTTATGCCATCCCGTACCAGAAAGCCCCCCAATAGCAATTGCGATCTGCGTTGCTTTTTGGTGATATGTATTCGGATTAAGGCGCTCATACTGATAATCTTTAAGCACGGTGGTGAATACAGGCCTGAGTTCCTCATGAGGGAGAGCTCCCACAAACATCAACGAGACAATAGCCAAAGCCATAAGCCCCATACCTGTAAAAAAACGAAGAAGGATTCGATGCATCCCCGCAAAATAACCCATTCCCAAAGCGATCGGATAAAGAATAAGTGCCGTTCCCAAATCTGGCTGTTTTAAGATCAATAAGAAAGGCACTCCAACTAAAAGACCTGCTTGCAAGGCCGTAGATAAAGCGCTAACAGCCGACCCTTTACGCTCCAAAAACCAACTGATGGCGATCACAATGATTAACTTCGATTGTTCTGAAGGCTGTAAACTCATCAATCCAGGAATTCGATACCAGCGATGAACATTTTGGATCGGACTGACAAAAAACAAGCCCACAAGTAAAATAATCATTCCCACATAGAGAATCAAACTCCAATCACGGAGCTTTCGATAATCAAAGCCAGCGGTAAAGATAAACACCACCCAACCCAAACAAACCCAGCGGAGCTGACTTTTAGCAGTTGGCGTCCAAAAAACATCTGGCTCGCCATCCATCCCCGTCATGGAAGAAATCACGCATAGACCAATCGCCATTAAACAAAATACAATCGGAAAAAGCCGAACATCGACGCGGCTAACCGCCCTATAATCCCACATAGAATAGATACTATTCCGTAGAACTGTTAGAATCAATAGCCATGAAAGAAATTCACTTTGAGTCGATCGACTCCACGAATACCTACGCGAAAACGCACGGAAATGAATTTCCCAAGGACGAAATTACTTGCATTAGCGCAGGCGAACAAACCTCAGGACATGGACGCTTTAACCGCCCATGGTCATCGCCTAAAGGCGTTAATATCTACACGACCTTTTTTTCCGTCTACCAAAAGAAACAAAACATCTAATCAGCCTGGCTCAAGTAATGACAGCGAGCGTTGCTTGCGTATTATTAGAAATGGGGTTTAATCCAAAAATTAAATGGCCAAACGATATTCAGTTAAATGGGAAAAAAATATGTGGGGTTTTGTGCGAACTTATTTTCCAAGGAGAAGAAGTTTCGGTAATTCTTGGAGTGGGTCTAAACGTGAATATGGAACTAGCCGATCTTCAAGAGATCAATCAACCAGCCACATCCCTCAAAATAGAATCGGGTTTAACCTGGGATAAAGCGATCATACTGAAAAAAATCCAGAAACAATTCGAAAGAGACCTCGACAAGTTTAAAAAAAATGGGTTTGATCCATTCCGTTGTACCATTGAAGAATTACTCTGTAACAAGGGAGAAGAAATTCGCTACTTTGATGGGAAAAAAGAGTGGATCGGTACTGTTCATTCGTTAAATGAGGATGGAGGGTTAAACATTCTCTTGCCTGATCAGACACTTCATACACTATATACCGTCTAAACCTTTCATTTTATTCTCCGACTTGATAATTGAAAAACAAGGAACATCAATCGAATAGGAGCTCTTTTATGAAACATATTTTATTTCTTTTTATAGCTGTATTGTTTAGTGCCTGCAGCAATAGTAACACTAGTAGTGACAATAACAGCAACGGTCGCAGCAATGGCCATTGTAGTACACAATCATCTTGTGAAAATGATCCTAAATGTGAGTGCTGGTGCTCGCAAAAATGTGGATTTAGAAAAAAAGAAAAAACAGATCATCCTGTTTACGTCGAAAATGATCGAAATGGCAAACATTGCTATTGCAAGCAGTGGGATATAGATAAATTTGAAGAAAATTGCAAGGAAGGGAAAAAGATAAAAGAACCCGCAGGCGCAAAATAGTACAAAGGTTTTAGGCAATGATGGGAAGTGAAGCTTCC
>Ga0207030_1076_pt1 | contig 14136 bp, 10 predicted proteins | sample Alteio_BWMinCont_40_FD_153260 | JGI IMG/M metagenome (GOLD analysis project Ga0207030, IMG submission 153260) | Enriched cells from forest soil in Barre Woods Harvard Forest LTER site, Petersham, Massachusetts, United States -... | ecosystem: Environmental > Terrestrial > Soil > Temperate forest >... | reverse complement strand
GTCACCAGTTTTTGAGTTAACTTAATCACAAATTGAGAAATAGGATTGTAATAATCTGCTCGTACGTATACTAAAACAACTCTCACTAACAAAACAAAAATATAAAGGTCAAATAACGTTGAAATAAGATAGATACTCGCATTATTGAATGAGCCTTGCATGGCTATTTCTCCACAGTATGATCATTTAGGATGGATAATTCTTCCGATCGTTTTTTTGCAGCTATTAATGCTTCTGCAAATAAACTGTGGATATTATTTTTTTCTAATGACTCAAGTGCACTTGCGGTAGTGCCCCCTGGCGAGGTCACTTGCTCACGCAATGTTTTAAGGGACGCTTCACTTTCTAAAGCCATGCTCGCCGCACCAAATGCAGTTTGAATCGTTAACAATTGTGCGATTTGTTTAGGTAGTCCTAACTTTTCTGCTGTTTGTTGCAGAATTTCCATCACTAAGAAAAAATAGGCAGGACCACTGCCAGATAACGCTGTAATAACATCCATTAATTTTTCGTCTTCTACCCACGTGACCAATCCTACAGAACGTAAAATGGACTCAGCAATGTTACGCTGTTTTTCTGAGACATTTTTATTCGCATACAATCCAGAAGCACCACAACCAATTAGTGCTGGTGTATTTGGCATGCAACGAACAATCGCAATATCATGACCCAGCCATGTTGCTAAACTGGTTTCGCGAACACCTGCAGCAATAGAGATAATAAGCGGTTTTTTTTGTTGAACGACTTGTGCCAATTCAGAAGCAACTTGCGCTAAAATTTGAGGCTTGACAGCTAAGATAATAATTTCTGCTGACTCGATTGCCTCTCGATTTTCAGACGTTACATTAACTTTAAATTGATGCTCAATGTAGTGAAGTTTTTCCTGAGAAGGGTCTGAGACTGAAATTTTTTCTGGTAAGTATCCATCAGCAATAAGTCCACCTAACAAGCTGGCGCCCATATTACCAGCGCCTATAATGGCTAGTGTCAATTTTTCCATTGAAATTATCCGATTTTAATGACTAAGCCGGGTATCATAGCACACTTGGAATTCTTGCAAAAATCAATATATAAAATACCTCGCAGTGATAGGCCAAGCAATCGGATTACTATTTTTGGATATCGAAATGGGCATGGTTGTTTTATCAATAGTTGATTCCACACTCGCTTCCAGTATCGATTGCAGTGGGTTTCTATGTTGAATAATATTTTCGGCTTTTAAAATATTAAATAAATAATCATATTGGTTATGTGCACTCCATGCAAACCATCCATCAGCTCCCGCATCTTTTACTGCTTTAATTTGCGCAGAAATATAGGCTATCCGTTTCGCGCCAGAGAGCGGATATCGATAATTGGAAAGCTCAATATATGCATACAACTTAACAGGCATTTTATTGTTAAACTGTGCCTGAATGGCTTTCAATGAAGTCAATATTGTTTGGTAAGGTGTTCGCGCGTGGACTAAGTAGGGCTCAAAATGAGATGGATAAACCATTGGGCACAATGCATCGACTGCCGTCGCTATCAGTTGTAAGTTTTGGCCTATATGCTTAGATTCTCCAAAACTAGCAATCCCAAACACATCAGCCTGCAGCGGGATTTTTAAAACTGTTAATTTTTCTTTAAACCATTGAACCACTTTCAGAATATTTTGAGAGTTTTTAGGAGACGCGGGCTGTTTTGTGTTGTACCTAATGTAATCTAGCTGCACCTCATCTGCGCCATAACGGATGGCACTCTTAACAAGAGCATAACGTTTCTCCCAATATGCTGCTGATTGAATTTGTTCAGGTTTACCACCGTCGGGAAAAACAACAATTCTGGCAATGTAATCAAGATCATTTTCTTTTACTAATTGAATATTTTTTTCATACAATCTAGAAGGCTTCTCAAGATCAATCACGAATGTATTAATGCCAACCGCTTTTGCTTGGTGAATAAGATAGGTAAGATAAGCTGTATTTTCTAATGTACCTTGAGTTAAATAAATTCCTCTCACAGAACCAGCCATAGTAACCGCTGATACAACCCACAATATAGCCGACACGACAACCAAAAAAGCGCATCTTGCATATTGTGTACACATAACTGGTTACCTCTAGAGAGTTAACACAATTACAGTATAGCTCACCAAAAATATTCTGGTTGGTGTATAATATGCAGAGATTTAAGTACGAAAATTAAAATTATTTTTAGGATATGTGGCATCAGAACCGTTTTTAATGTTCACGCTCACCAAAAATTCCTCGCCCAATCCGAACCAAGGTTGATCCCTCAGCAATTGCAGCTTCTAAGTCATTAGACATTCCCATAGATAATGTATCTAACTCAAAACCCTTCTGCTTGAGCGAACAAAATAGATTACTCAGCTTTCTAAACTCCTTTCTTTGATCGGAAATAGCGCTTTTTTGTGCCGGAATGGTCATTAAGCCTCTTAATTTTAAGTGAGATAATTTTTGGCATTCGTTACACAAAAATAATACCTCGTCTAAGACCAATCCAGATTTTGTTTTTTCTTCGCTAACATTAACCTGCAAACATATATTGAGAGGAGGAAGGGTGTGAGGTCGCTGATCATTCAAACGAACAGCTATTTTTAGATCACAGACACCATGTACCCAATGAAAATTTTCTGCAATTTTTTTTGTTTTATTCTGCTGAATGGGCCCAATAAAATGCCATTCGAGCGCCTCTTGAGAAAACTCAATTATTTTAGGTAGGGCTTCTTGTAAATAATTTTCGCCAAAACGATGTTGTCCTGAGAGTATAGCTTGTCTAATTTTTTCGTTAGACTGGCCTTTGCTAACAGCTAGCAATGTAATTTCACTACAATTTCTACCGTACCTTGCAGAGTAGAGCGAAATGCTTTCTTTAACTAAGGCCAGGTTTTTTTGTATGTCTATTTTCACATTAATTGTGGACCAGCTTTTTTAATTGCATCACTTACATCAAATTTAGAAAAATTCTCGATAAATTTTTGCATTAATAAAGTTGAATAGTGCCTATGGGCTGCTTTATCAGCCCAAACAAGATGAGGATTCAACAAATTACTATCCACCCCCATCACTACTTTAGGAATAGCAAGATTGAAACCGGGCAAATTTTCATAATCAGCGTCACGCAAATCGCCATTCACAATTGCGCGTACGACTGCCCGTGTTGTAGGAATAGAAAACCGGCTACCACCCTCACCAAAAGCACCGCCTGTCCAACCCGTATTCACCAAATAGACTTGAGCGTCAAAATTGTCCAAACGCTTCATGAGTAATTCTGCATAAACTTGAGGTGGACGAGGAAAAAATGGTGCTCCAAAGCAAGTGCTAAATGTTTGTTTAATACCACTTCCTTGACCTACTTCTGTGCTACCCACTAACGCTGTATAACCACTTAAAAAATAATATGCTGCTTGAGTTTTCGTCAGCCTAGCAACTGGAGGCAATACCCCATACAAATCGCACGTCAAAAAAATGACCGACTTTGGCTGGCCCGCCCTATTCTCTATAACTCGGAGTGGAATATGCTCTCTAGGGTAAGCGGCTCTGGTATTTTCTGTGAGACTTGAATCAGAATAAATAGGGTCTTTGGTTGCTGGATTCAGGACAACATTTTCCATAATGGCCCCGTGGCGTATCGCATCCCAAATAACCGGCTCACTAGTTTGAGACAAATTAATACACTTAGCATAACAGCCCCCCTCAAAATTAAACACACCATGAGAACCCCATCCGTGCTCATCATCACCAATAAGATATCTTTCAGGATCTGCAGATAAGGTTGTTTTACCAGTGCCCGATAGTCCAAAAAATAGGGCTGTTTCGCCATCTTTGCCAACATTAGCAGCACAATGCATAGGGAGAACATCGTACTGAGGTAATAAAAAATTTAATACCGAGAACATGGCCTTTTTCATTTCACCAGCATAATACGTTCCACAGATTAAAATCTTTCGATCATTGAAATTTAAAATTACTGCCGCATCGCTATTAACACCATCACGCACTGGGTCTGTTTTAAAACTAGGAGTGCAAAGCAAAGTCCATTCTTTTTGGGGTTGGGATATTTTTGATCTAATAAATAAGTCTTGCGTGAAAAGAGCGTGCCATGCAAGCTCGCAAATGACTTTAACTGGTAATGCATATGTTGGATCAGCTGCAACAGAAAGATCTGAAACATAATAATATTCTTTCTGAGTTATGTGCTGGGTCGCTTTTTGCCATAAAGCATCAAATTTTTCGGGACTTATTGGTTGATTAATCGCATTCCATGCAACAGTTTTTTCAGTTTTTTCATCTTTTACAATAAAGCGATCTTTTGGAGAGCGGCCAGTGCGCGGGCCTGTAGTTGCCACCAATGCTTGATTACTAGCTAACACTCCTTCATTCTTTTCAAGCGCAAGCGTAACCAATTCAGAAGCAGTTAGATTAGTGTAAATCTTATTTTGTGTCATATTTGTAGCACAACCAATAGTCATAAAAGTATTCTCCGAGCATTCTTCCCAATATAAAAATTAAATAGGCGGGTAGAAAGAGAGCCTATTGTACCTAAAGTAGCTTTAATACTCTATGGGGGACTAGCGGAAACTAATTAGGAGGAATATCTGATAAATCGGTAGGAATTGCAGGAGCCTTGAGAAACAAGGCTAATATTAATGCTGCGATCAAAATAATGGCAGCAAGTTTATACGTGTGCGCATAAGCAACAAAATTAGCCTGCGTATTTAACAGATCACCTAATCTTGCTATTGTTAACGGATTATTCAAACTTAAATGCTGCATCGCCAGCCAATGATGCAACTGATAACTTGATGCTCTAATATGGGCTCCCATTATGTTCCAGTTAAACTGGGTATTACGAGATAAAAATGTTGTCAGCAAGGAAATACCCATTGCATTTCCAATGTTACGACCAAAACTAAATAGACCTGCAGCCTCAGCAATCGACTGGTGAGGCAGTGTTGTATAAACGATGGTTGACAAGGGAACAAAAAAACAGCCTATCCCTAAACCTTGAATTGCACCTAGCCATACAAAGAACCTCATGTCAGCATCTAATGAAATTGTTCCCAACAGCCAAGTAGTCGAAGAAGAAACCACAAGCCCGATGACAACTAACCAACGAGCTTGCACACCCCTGACCATTAGGCGTGAAGAAATAGCCATCATCAATGCGCTTGCAATTCCCCTAGGCGCCATCGTAATACCTGCTATATTCGAGGTATAACCAAATAATGTCTCCAACATTTGCGGAAACAGCGTCAAGCTACCTAGAATTGCCGCCGCAAAAAAAGCCATAATCATAGTCCCGATAGCAAAATTTCTATCCTTAAAAAGTCGTAAATTAATAATCGGTTTTTTGTGAGTGAAGCTATGAATAAAAAAAACGACAGCACTAACCACAAAGACTACACTGAGGATACAAATTTTATCTGAGTTAAACCAATCATCCACTTGCCCTCTATCTAAGACTATTTGCAAAGACCCTATGCTACACATCACTAAGAACATGCCTAACCAATCAATTTTTTCCTTTTTAAAAGGTGATTCGCGAATAAAGATTAAAACTAAAAAAAAGTTAATAATACAAATCGGGACATTTATGTAAAATATCCAACGCCAATTGAGCGTATCGGTAATGTAGCCCCCTAAAGTCGGACCCATAATAGGAGCGGCCATCACTCCTACCCCCCAAATCGCCATCATTTTTGGCTGTTCTTTTAAAGGAAAAGTATCTCTTAAAATAAATTGAGAGAGTGGAACTAATGAAGCACCAAACACGCCCTGCAATAATCTAAAAAAAACGATTTGGGGCAATGTTGTCGAAATACCGCATAACCCTGAAGCCAACATAAACCCAATAATATTAATTAATAATAAACGCCTAGATCCAAAGCGATTGACTAAAAAACCCGTTAACGGCATGAATATACCTGCAGCTACAATGTAGGATGTTAATACCCAGCTTATCTCATCTCTATCTGCGCTTAACGACCCCATCATATGAGGCAATGAGACATTTACAATTGTAGTGTCTAAAATCTCCATGATAGTAGATAGCATAACCGCTACAATAATAAACCAACGATGAGGGATATCTTTGTTATCCGGGATGCCAAGAGGATTAGATTGCATTTGCTTCCCTGGTTGTATCAACTGTCACAGTGGCTGTAGCACCTGCACGCAAGGGATAAATAGGGTTCGGATCTTTAATAATAATTTTGACAGGGAAACGTTGGGTGACCTTAACCCAATTTCCACTAGCATTTTCTGGTGGTAATAATGAAAACACAGACCCGCTTGCTGAGCTGACTGCATCTACAATGCCGTGAAACGTATGACCAGGGAACATGTCCAAGACCACTGAAGCAGGTTGATTTGGTTTAATGCGTTCTACTTGCGTCTCTTTAAAATTAGCATCTACCCAAAATTGATCTTGCTCTACGATCATGAATAATGTGGTGTTCGCGACAACGTTATTTCCTGGTCGTAATTCAAATTGGGTCACTACACCTGCGCGAGCGGCATATATATGAGTATGAGCCAAATCTAATTGCGCTTGTGCTAATTGAGCTTGCGAAGCACTTAATGCAGCTTTAGCACTATCCCACTGAGATTGATATTGATCTCCAGTAGATTGCGTCTCTTGACCAATTTGCACTAAATGTAAAAATCGTTTTGCATTTTGTTCGGCAAAAATTAACGCGGCCTTTTTTGCAGCAACATCAGCTTTTGCTTTCATAACAGCAATTTCAAAAGATGCTGGATCTATCATAAACAACAGCTGATTCTGCTTAACAACCTGATGATCAACCACATTAGTCGTTAACACTGGGCCTGTCACTTGCGCAGCTACATTAATCGTATTCGCCTGCACATACGCATCTTCCGTACTAGGATGTAACGTGAAATAATAAAATACATAATAAGCTAGAATTAACAGGCCAAGTAATGTACCAATGGTTGTACCAATTTTTAAAAAGTAACTATTACCCATTTTTGACCCTTAGCTTCTATATCAAGCGAATAGTCTAACGTATATTTGAAAACACTTCATGCAATGACTTTGGCTTGATACAATTTTTAACTATTTTTTGAAACTTGACACATCAACTATCACGTGAAAAACTGATTTCACTTAACTAAGGTAGCGCATATGACTGAGCTGGATCAACTGATCTCGATTGCTTTTGAAAGTAATGGCAATCAAAATAATGTAAATAAAGTTTACCTAGCCTTATTGCGTTCGCCTTTATTTATTCCTGTCGAAAAAAATCCCAGCTTACAACTTAGATCAGACTTAGAAAACGAAGAAGAACCTTTTAAACCCTTATTTGCCAAAATTGATGATAAATATTTTATTTTAGCTTTCGATACACTGTCGCGTTTAACCGAATGGGCTGGCGAAGAATTTTCTCGCATTCATTACGTCGAGATTAGTGGGCGCGAACTCATTTCAGGAATTAACGACGGGGTCTACCTTTGTCTCAATTTGGGATCAACATTTTATAAAGAGTTTTCTCCTGACGAAGTCAAGCATTTAAAAGTGATCGTTTCGCGCATTAATCAATTAAAAGGTGAGGTTTAAAATATTTAGAAAGGTTACTTTAGCATAATAATAGATTATACTTTTTACCTATCTCATTCTTTTATAGGGTCGTTATTCATGCTCTCTATACTAATGTCGCGATTCTCAACACTTATTTCAGTTTTTTTCATTGTTAGCTTTTGTCCACTATTATTTGCAGCTACAGACACAACACCACCTAAGGCAAACAGCTCCAATTCTGACACACCCATAGGATTAGTTATCTGGACGAAAGGGAATGTCAGCGCTGCACAGCCCAGCCAAGCCGCAAGAAAATTAGATAGACGTTCCAAAATTTTTGCTCACGATGTTATTTCTACTGATGGAACCAGCACAGGCCAAATTGCTTTTACAGACAGCAGTGTTTATTCATTAAATACTGGCACTCAATTTAAAATTGATGATTACAATTATAAAAAGGATGCTGCACCAGCTGAAAACAAATCCGTCATGAGCTTAGTCAAAGGAGGCTTTAGAAGTATTACGGGAAGCATACCTAAAGAAAACCCCAATGGTTATCAGGTCAACACGCCTGTCGCAACTATCGGCGTTCGAGGCACGCAATACTCGACTATTATTTCTGCCAAAAAAGGGGTTTTATTTATGATTGACCACGGCAGCATTAAAGTTGCAAATAAAACTGGTTCGATTGAACTAACGGAATGCAAGGCTAGCGTTAACATGAAAAACTGTATGCGATATGCATCTGTAGCAAGCGCTACTTCTAAGCCAATGGCATTAGCTAAAATGCCCGCTGAATTCGCAAATCAGCCACCTATTGCACCCGTTTCACAAAAAGAAATCGCCTCTATTTCTAAAGGCGGAATCACAAATAATACCAGCGGAAAAAACCCAGGACCAGGCGCTCCAAGCAGTGGGGGAACAGGCGGAGGCAGTAGCGGTGGCAGCTCTAAGTCTTCTGGCAATTCTAGCAGTACCAACTCTGGCCACTCCAAGAGTGGGGGCAACACTGACAGCTTCTGTATTAAATAATTTATTTGGTAGCATGCTCATACACTCCACCCCAGTTTTCTGGCGGTGGAGCGACTCTGAATTCCTGAATTCTACTTAAATACAACGAATATAATTTAACGTCAGGATGTGCTTGCTTCAACTCTTTAAAAGCTTTCTCTGCCTCATCCCATTGTTGATTAAAATAATAATTGAGCGCTTTATCACTTTCCTCCACCTCTGCGAATATCTCCTTGCTCAATTCGTTTTTATGACCTATTGGCTCATAGATAGCAATGCCAGTTTTCTTCCCTTTCACCCTAACTTTGTCTAACATTCTGAATAAAAATTTAGGTTGATTGTTTTGGGTGTTCTCAGCCACCATAATTTTAACGCCATAATATTTTGTTAAACTTTCAACTCGCGAACCCAAATTAACTGCATCACCCAACACAGTATAATTTTTACGGTATATGGATCCCATGTCGCCCACACTCATCACGCCCGTATTGAGACCTATACCAATATTTATTTCAGGCAGTTTCCTTTCTGCAAAAATAACTTTTAATCTATCAACCCCAACTTGCATTTCTAGAGCAGCTGCAATGGCATGCTCGGCATGATCTTTATCGTGCATGGGCGCGCCCCAAAAAGCCATAATCAGATCGCCTATATACTTATCGATAGTTCCTTGGTGCTTAAAAATAATTTCTGTCATAGGAGTCAGGAAGTCGCTTAACATATTTTTTAACTCAGCCGCCGACATAGGTTCTGAGATAGTTGTAAAATTACGAATATCAGCAAATAGTACGGTCATTTCGCGATTTTCACCATGCAATGCAAACCCGCTAGCAGACTGTTTAAGCATGGCATCAATATGTTTTTCAGGTACATATTGTCCAAACATGCCTTTCAAACGCTTCCGCCTCAGCGTTTCGAATAAATACCCATATACCATGTTTAAAATAGCTAAAATAATAACTAATAGTATAGGCACTAAAATAAAAATAATGAGCCCAGTCTTGATCCACAACCAATTGTTTAGCATAACTAATGTAACTGGCACCAAAATAATAAATAAACTTAATGCTCTGGGCCCTAAAAAAGGAAATAGAAAGGCAAAAAACACACCCAACAGAGCAGTAAGCGATACTTCAGCACCACCTGTCCAAGCAGGTTTATATGAAAAATTATTCGTTAATATTCCATCGGCCATTGTCGCTTGAATTTCAACTCCTGGAAATGCACCTTGTATTGGAGTCGCTTGAATATCACCTAAGCCTGCGGCAGCTGTACCTAAAAATACAATTTTTCCAACTAGTGAATTGTTAGGAATTCTTTTATGTAAAACATCGGCTGCTGAATAAAAAGGAAATGTATAGCTTCCTCCGCGAAAAGGTATTAAAGCTTGGCCAAGAGAGTCTGTAGGAATGTAATGATCTCCTAATTGCACACCCTCAACCTGAAGAGAATCTTGATATTGACTTTTATCTAACTTAGGACTGGCTAATAAAAAAAGTTGTACGGCTTGAAAAGCGAGTGAAGAATAAAGATTATTTTTGTAATTCATCAGTATGGGTACACGACGAATAATTCCATCTGGGTCTGGAAACACATTGATAAACCCACCATTTTTTGCTGCTTCTTGGAGAACTGGAATGGGGCTGGCATAACCGCGCGCTTTAATAAAGCCTAATTGTTGTTCTGCAGGTGTGGTTAACGTAAAAGTAGGAGCAGGCAGCATGCCGCTTTCTTCTGGCTTAGGCAAAAAAGTCACACCTAATACCACATCTTTATCGCTCAAGCTATTTGCAAATTTTTTATCGTTATCTAGCTCAGGTTGTAAAGCAAGCAATACTTTATTAACTTCAGGAGTTATTAATTTTCGCTTGTCCAATTCTTGCAGCAATGTATTTGTAATATTCGTTTCTGTTTCAGAGAACATAATATCCATCGCAATAACAACAACGCCTTCATCATGAAGCCGGTTGATTAGCTCAGCTAATTTATTACGAGGCCAAGGCCAATGTCCTTCCTCTTGTAAACTTTTATCATCAATATTGATGACAGCGATGGGGCTTGTTGGTGTTTCATGATGCGTGAACACTTTAGTACGCATTTGCATATCATAAGACATATTGTTTAAGCGCAAAATTAAGTTACGAACAAAATCCACTGATGTAACTTGCAGCCAAATTGAAAACACGACGAAAACAAAGCCAATTAAGATAGGAAGACGTTTGCCCATAGAAGTTATCCTTACACTGGGATGGTCTTTAGGAATTCATAGCTAACATTATAACACAATTACATCAAATGATTCGGCCTGAAGAAATGAAGCAAAAAGGGGCTTCCCCTTCTGCTAGCAATTTGGATTAACTGATTGTGAGTTGGTAAAATCTGTATCACCCTGGCTCATTTGATTGCCCATAGTCGTCACACTTTGTGTCAATGTGGCCATAGCTTGGGTAACACTATTCATAGCTGCTTCTGTTGAACTCATTCCACCCGCGGTATCTGATGTCGTACCAAAATTTCCTACGCTTCCAGCAATAATGGCAGACTGCTGAGACGATAAGAAAATCGGGGCAAAAACACCATTAAAATTTTGAATACCAGTAAATGAAAAAGACACACCATTAATTGTTGTTGTGCCATTCCCTATATTTATTGTGACAGGCGTATCAAATGCTAGCGTATTATTTCCTCCACTACCTCCATTTATCACACCCGATATACTACCCGTAGTAATATGAAATGTATTATTACTTGATCCACCGGTTAAACTTTGGAAATCAGCAAAAGTAATGGGGTTGTTGGCATTCGACTGTGAAATACCACCACTATTCACGCCATAAATAGTCCAAGTCACTGAAGGACTTGTCGATTGCACAGTCAGCATATTAGTCCCAACACCTCCTGAAGTCGTCGCACCCGCATTCGTCACTACACCTCCAACATTCAGGCCATAGACACTACCTACATTAATAACTGGATTACCAGACACCTTCAGGGAAACATTCGCACTACTATGACCATTGGTTAAAATACCCGTATTTCGGCCAACCAACCCTCCGATATAAGATGTATTGTTATTTAAGCTAGCAGTAATGGTGCCTGATGAGGTGGCATTAGAGACAGTTCCTGAGTTCTCACCTACCAATATGCCTACCGCAGTATAAGTAGTGTTAGTTGTATCCTGAGCTACATCTATGTTTGCAGAAACATTGATGTTTTGAATTGTTCCAGAAGAAGAACCAAATAACCCACCGAATACACCACCCGCATCACCTTGAGAAAGATTACTCACACTAAAATTTTGCCCATCAAATACGCCTGAGTAAGGCAAAGGTGTATTGGTAGAAGCAAATCCAATTGAAACAAATCCCGCACCATCAAACCAGGAAGAAGTCGAACTCGCATCTATATTGTTTAATAATTTGTAATTTGTACTTAAAGGCCCTGTCGCAACACCTTGCAAACCAAACACATCTTGAATTCCATTAATACCACCCGTTGTATTGATACGAGTAAATTGACCGTTAAAATAGCCATTAAACGCAACTGAATTAACCGGAATATTAAAATTACTGACATTAAATGTTGGGAGTGTTGTCGCACTTTGAAACCACTGACCTTGCGAAAGAGTAAAATTCATAACGTTAATATTTGCAGTCACCGATCCAACGAGCCCACCAATAGGGCCTGAACCGATAGTGCCAGTCGCTAAACTTTGAGCACCATTGACCGCGCTTAGGGTTAAGCCACCATTTATTGCAGTAATATCAGCATTAAGATAAATATTCCGCTGAGCATTCAGCGTTAAAGTATTTTCTGAAGTCCATGTTAAGGGTGAATCCACAGCAATATCACCCGTTCCTCCACCACCCGTGCCAGAAACCGGAGTTGTCGTCACAGTGATATTACTCAAGTCTAATGCGGCCATTAAATTAGACGCATCAATGTTAGAGCTATCTAACGCACCATCAGTAGGCTGATACACTCCACCGCTATTCGTCACGTTTGAATCCGCTCCAGCTGTTATCGTTACATCAGTAGGATCCAATAACCATGTTCCTGTTAACCCTTTATTTGCTAATGTAACTTCATGACTACCTGAAATATCTAAGTGATGACCGGATGTTTCAATAAATCCACCATTGCCGCTCAGCTCTCCGCCTTTTGCGAAAATATCTCCATGGACTTGAGTAGCTCCATTGGACCAAACAATAACCTTCCCACCATTCCCTGACGATAATCCGTTAGCATTTAAGATTGCGCCAGCATCAACCGTTGTCGTTAAGGCATTTTGCTCAGGACCTTTACCTTGCATATTTCCACCGACAAGAATGCTACCTCCGCCTAACTCTCCACTCGCATCAATTTTTGCAGTTGAGCCGAGATGAACAACATTACCCAAAATTTTAATATCGCCTGCTGTGTATGGCATTTTCGTGCTAGATGCATTTAACTGGCCTGTTACATTGACTGTGCCCGAATAACCGCCCGATAAAATAATTTCACCAGCATGGTTATCGATAGTCTCTGCTTGTGCCACGCCTGACATGTTAATAACGTTATCTAATACACCTTCTGCAGTTTTAGCACTTACTAATATTTTGCCGCCATCAGCTAAAAGAGCTCCGGTATTGTTGATTCCGTTTTCTAACTGTGCGCCCGTAGAATCAACACCAGGCTGAGTAGAAGCTTCATCTACACTAAAATTAATAAGCTGGTCACCATTAAAATCGACTGTGAACTTATTTCCAGAGCCTAACGCAATTGCGCCTAATTCTGCTTGAATAACACCATGATTGACTATGCTCGTTCCCAACAGTGCCACTAATCCATGATCAGCTGTTTTAATGGATCCTTCATTAACAATGGAACCCTGATAACTTGAGGGCTCATCAAAAATATATTTTCCAGCAAGAAAATTTGATGCTGATATTCCAGAAGTTGATGCAACTAAGTTTCCAACATCCACTTTTGCTGTAGCACCAAAATGAATGCCTGCACCATTCACTAAAATAACTTTTCCAGTGGATGTGAGATGACCATAAATTTGTGAGGCGCCTTGATTAGCATCAATTCGATTGAGCGCAACGCCACCTGCAGGCTGATTAAAATGAGTTGTTTCATTTTCGCCAATATTAAAACTTTTCCAATCAATAATTGCTTGTTGGCTAGCTTGATTGACTTCCGTAGTCGAACCCGATTGATTGACAACCACATTTCCATTAACTACTTTGTCGAGCTCAGGATTCGCATAAGCCACCTGACAAGTTAGGGTGCTAATTAAATAAATAGTTAAGCTATTAAGGAGTTTTCCATCGGTATTAACGGGTAACCATTTCATTGTGCAACCTCATCATCCCTAATTAAAATATCGACTCGCCAATCCTAAAGATTCTACACGAATTAGTAATCGTGTCATGTATAAATTAGTTTATTGATTTATTAACTTGAGCATGAACATCCCAACAATCAAACAAGAATTAAATTTGATTGATTACTAGATAAGGCTATAATGCTAAAGCTGTTGGATGTCAGGAAGTAACGAATGGAGGCAACAAGTGAAAAGCAAATTTAAGATAACTC
>Ga0207030_1073_pt1 | contig 14537 bp, 11 predicted proteins | sample Alteio_BWMinCont_40_FD_153260 | JGI IMG/M metagenome (GOLD analysis project Ga0207030, IMG submission 153260) | Enriched cells from forest soil in Barre Woods Harvard Forest LTER site, Petersham, Massachusetts, United States -... | ecosystem: Environmental > Terrestrial > Soil > Temperate forest >... | reverse complement strand
AGTCCAAACCTTCCGATTCCGAGCAAAAAACCCAGGAGCGTTGAGCATCAACTTCCAGTATTCTCGGCCCGAGAAAGTTATTAAGACGTTGAGTTTCAATGTCGACATCGAGTGATGTCTTGCGCTTCCTCACTGTGAATCGTTGCGTGAAACTTTCAGAGCACTTTTTATTTGGGTGTCGAACAATTTCCTGACCTTGGGGGCCGGATCGTAATCTTTCGGCCATGCTTCGGCCCACGCGGCACCAAGGCCAATGCTATTAGTTCCATACTTCACATACAGAAAGCCTTGATCACCCCAAGTTGTGTTCCATGAATTCTTAATAATCCATGCCTGTTTCGGTTCGTCCCATCCGACTAGAACAATCCCGTGATTCACCTTACCGGCGTCATTCTCCGAGAAAATGGCCCCTTGATCAAGATGATCATACCCAAACTGGATGAAGGCAGGGGTTGCGTTAAAGGCAACCGCAAGTGGGCCGTGCTTGCACATGGCCGTCTTCAAATCGGAAGAGCTAGGGATCGTGTTTTCCTGACCAGCCGCGGAAACATAGCCCGAACTCAGCGCCCTGAATTCAACAGTCAGGGGTGTTCTACATGCACTGTCCCCGTGCTCATAAGCGTAGGATTTATCGCTTTCTATTCCCGGCTTCATCAGGAAATCGAAAGCCCACCAGCCGCCAGCACAACTTCCACCTGAGGAGCAACTGATAAGTTCCTGTTCGGACGCGCTTATTCTCTCGTTCCTCACTGCTAGGTACGAGCTTTCGATTACCCCATTCGTGGCGAACGCCCAACAGGCACCGCATTCCTGCTGATCTTTGACAGGGGATACCAAATGAAGGGACCGGAAGTCCACAACTTGATCGTTAGGGGAACAATATTGATGATCGGCAATTCCAGCTACCTTCGGTGCTGTCTCTTTCAACGTCTTTACGAGCTGGGCACTTAGTCGATTACTGCGTTGTACAAGTTGAGGTAAGTTTTCCGGTACGACCAAGCCTGTAAGTTTAGGGAGTTGATCGCGAGAGTACCTCTTGACGGGTTCTTGTCTTGCTATTGGAGCTTGTTTGTTTGCCTGCGAGCAAGTGAGGCATAGGAGGCTCGAAGCTAAAATTAAGGCCAACTGCGCAACAGAATCCAGTCTTTTCATGGTAACTCCTAGCACGGAAATACTAGTACGATTACGCAAAATGTCAAAGGATTTGTCAATGTCGCGATCGGCACTCAACTATGATTTATTCCTTGCGCTGACGCTGTGTCAAAGAAATGTGTTGCGGTGGGTAGCTTTTTGGTGCAAACTCTCGGGTCATGTTACGAACTCTCTTGCGCGTTGTGATGGGCTTAGCCGTTGCTTGCACACTCTTAGGTTTATGCGGGTGTCAAAAGCGTTTTTCAATCGCGACTCCGGCGACGCCCTCAATTAGTCCTGCTGACTACTATTCTTTGACGGACTATCAAGCAGATGACACCGCTTATAGAACAGCGACGACGACTACCCCAAATCCTGATCTCGCAAAGCAGGCGCGCAACAACATAGCCTATGGATTGATGGGTCAGATCGATATCGTTTACGGTGCATACTACAATCAGCTCTTCTCGACTAAGAACAGTGTAGCCATCGGTAGCGATGCCCTGACTCTTGGATTGAGCAGCGCAGCCAGCATTGCGACTCATGCGGCCACCAAGACGATATTTAGCGCATTGGGAACTGCGTTCTCGGGGCTGTCGTTGTCGGTGGACAAGAATTATTTCGCTCAGCAGACTTTCCCAGTGATCGGGGTTGCTATGCAAACGCGGAGGGACAAGATTCGGGCTGCACTTGTGGCGAACTTAGCTTTAGATGTGCAGTCATATCCTTTGTTGGCGGCGAAGCGCGATTTGATCGCATACCTTAATGCCGGAACTCTGGCCAGCGGATTGCAGGAACTGCAGGAGGAGACAGGAGCCGCTACAGCCGCCACTCCGGGGAACGCTGCTAAGGCTCTTACAGCGCCGACTAATCTGACTGCTCAAGCGGGTGCTTCGCAGGTTGCTTTGTTGTGGGCACTCTCGCCGGGCGCGACATCCTATAATCTGTACTGGGGAACGGCCACGGGCGTTACGAAGGCCAACGGAACCAAGATCAGTGTTGCGACGAACTCGTATACGCATGCGGGCTTGACAAATGGGAATCCCTATTTCTATGTTGTGACTGCGGTTAATGCGAGCAGTGAATCTGACGCTTCTGCGCAGGCCTCCGCGAGTCCGGTTGCGCCAGTTGCGCCTGCGGCGGGCGCTCCGCCTGTGCCAGGCGCTCTCACTGCCGTGCCCGGTGATGCACAGATTTCGCTAGTGTGGGCGGTCTCGAGCGGCGCCACATCCTACAATCTCTATTGGGCAAGGAGCGCGGGTGTGACGCCAGCAAATGGCACCAGAATCGCCGTCCCGACAAATTCCTACACGCATTCAACACTGACAAACGGAACGCCGTATTACTACGTTGTAACGGCCGTCAACGCGAACGGAGAGTCCGTCGCTTCGTCCCCGACTTCCGCGACTCCGGCTGCACCGGTGCCGTCAGGGCCGATCCTCAGAATGACGCCTCATTGAGGCCGCTGGGTCATATGGTTTCGCTGACCACTCCTGTCTCGACTCACCCGTCGGAGGGATAGCACTCTAGAGTGGTTGGCAGATATTCTTACGATTGGTTCATTTGTCGTCACGTTCGCATTGACAAAGCCTGGTAATGAAGTCAGAATCTGGGCGTGTGCGTCTCCCTCTTACGTCAAGAATCACGAGGAGATATCTATGCCTAGTCAAGCGAGGCCTATTCAGGCGGGGCAGGATCACGCCAGCGAGTCTTCTTCTAATCAATCGAATCTTAATCCAGCAAATTTCAATCAAGCAAATTCTGATCAATCAAGTTTTTCTCGATCGAGCTCTCGATTGAACTCTCCTTCAAGTAGTCGGTCAATCGGGAAGCGAAGGCGCAACTTGCAAATCTCCGAGGCGTTGAATTGCCGTTTGGCTGCGTACGCGCTGGCGGCGATGGCGATGGGAGTGGGGACTCGGGCTGCGGCGCAGCAGCCGTTGGGGCACATTGTGTATACGCCGGCGAACATTCCGATTCTGGCGCCGGGAGGATCGACGATCGCACTGGATCTGAATAAGGACGGGATTGCCGATTTCTACATCAGGACGACGGGATATTCTTCCTCCAACAGCGGCCAGTTTATCAAGCACGAGGGGGTATATGAAACTCCGGCCATTGGCAACTATGCGATCGGAAAGCAGGCACTGCATAAGGGAGAGATCATCGACATGGGAGGCAAATTCCGGACATCGAAGGTGGGGCTGGCGGTGGTGAATTTCTTTGCGGCGTCGGGGCACTTCGGGTCTACGTCGAAGGGCGCATTTAAGCATGTGACCGATAAGTATTTGGGAGTGCGGTTCCGGATCGACGGTCAAATGCACGAGGGCTGGGTGCGGCTGACGATGACGCAAAGCTTCGGGGACATTAGTGGAGCGATTACCGGTTATGCCTTCGACACGGTTCCGAATGAAACCGGACTGGCCGCGGGACAAATTCGCAGCCGGGAGGAATCTACGAAGGCTCCGGAGGATACGGCGCAGCCGGCTACCCTGGGAATGTTGGGGCTGGGCGCGGCTGGGTTGGAGCTGTGGCGGCGGTAGACAAGTTTTAATAGCAGAATGTTGTGAGGCTGAGGTCGGTGGTTCCCGCCGAGTGCGCACATTCGCAGACGGCGTTCATTGTTTATTTTTCATTGTTCATGGCGAGGACAATGGTTTGCGGGCGCGGATGATGCGCGGGATCGATTGCAGGTCGGGGATGATGGCGACTTCGTCCCAGTCGCGGAGAAGATTTTTCGTGGCGTCGGCAATGGTGGCGCTGATTTCGAGGATGAGCCATCCGCCGTATTTGAGGGCGGTGTGGGCTTGCGGAATGAGTCGGGCGATCACTTCGGTTCCAGTGGGTCCGGCGAAGACGGCGTTGCGCGGCTCGAACTTGCGGACTTCCAGTTGAACCGTGTCCTCTTCCGATTCGCCTACGTAGGGGGGATTGGAGACGATGTAATCGAATGCGTTGAGATTGAGGCCCGCGAGCAGATCAGTTTGGTGGAACTGAATTCGGCTTTCGAGTTGATGGCGCGCGACATTGGCGCGGGCAACTTCAAGGGCGTCGGGGGAGATGTCAGTGGCGTGGATTTCGGCCCGGGGCAATTCTTTGGCGAGGGCGAGCGCGATGCATCCCGAGCCGGTGCCGATGTCGGCGATGCGCAGGTTCGTTTGGGGCGAGTGCTCTTGGCCGCTATCGGTTTTGCTAGCCGCGAGTTCCAGGACAGCTTCGATGATGTGTTCGGTCTCTGGGCGCGGGATCAGAACCGCGGGCGTGACGATTAGGTCCATGCCCCAGAATTCCTGATGGCCGGTGATGTACTGCGTGGGAACTCCACGGGCTCGCTGGGCGAGAGCGGAGTCATAGCAAGCTTGTTCATTGGCGGAAAGCTCACGCTCGGAGTGGGCGAAGAGATAGGCGCGGTCGCAGTTGAGGACGAACATGAGCAGCGTTTCAGCGTTCAGGCGGGGCGAGGGAACAGAGTCAGCGGAGAGGCTCGCGATAGCGGAGAGTAGGGCTCGCTTCAATTGCACGATCTATTTCACCACAGCGACACAGAGACACAGAGAAAAACAAGAAAACTGGGAAGGCAGACGTCGGAAGTCAGAATGAAGAAACGATAGAAGCACGCCTTTCACCCCCCTTTACCTAGTGAGTTCGTACACGAGATAGATCATCTGGCCGATGTGGTGCTGCATGTGGGCGCTGCAGACCAGCGCGATGTCGAGGCGGTTGGGCGCGTTGGTGCCTACGGCGGAATATTCTTTGGCCCAGTCTTCGGAAGATTGCGCGTGGATGGTTTGCACGACCATGGCGACCGCATCGTCGAAGAGTTTTAGGGCTTCCTCTTTCGATGGAGGATTCGGGTCCGCGAATTCACGCGGACGGTCGCGGATGTATCCGGTATTCGCGATCTGCGCGCCGATGTAGTAATTCAGGTTTCCGGTAAGGTGCAAGACGAGATGTCCGAAGCTGTTGCCGTAGGGATAGGGTTTTTGCCAGAACTGGGAGTTGGTAAGTGGCGCGGCGAGTTCGCCAACGCGGGCGGCGTTGGCGGTGTAGCGGGCGGCGAGGACTGACGAGAGTGTTCCTTCGAGGGCTGACATCTTCTCTCCTGCTTCGCGAGCGGGAAGGCCCGCGCTCATCCCCTAAACTACGCTGGCCGTCTCCTGCTTTAACTTCTCGGCTTGGTAGTGCGTTGTCAGCGCTTCGATCAGGGGTTGGAGTTTGCCGTCCATTACTTGCTCGAGTTGATGGATAGTGAAGCCGATGCGGTGGTCGGTGAGGCGGTTTTGCGGGAAGTTGTAGGTGCGGATTTTTTCGCTGCGGTCGCCGGAGCCGACCATGGCTTTGCGTTCTTTCGCGAGCGCCGACTGCTGCTTCTCCATTTCGATTTCGTAGAGGCGGCTGCGCAGCACCCGCATGCCTTTTTCGCGATTCTTGATCTGCGACTTTTCGTCCTGGCAACTCACAACGGTGTTCGTAGGAATGTGGGTGATGCGCACCGCCGAATATGTTGTGTTCACCGACTGGCCGCCGGGACCGGACGAACAAAACGTATCGATGCGCAAATCTTTCGCTTCGATCTTGATGTCGACGTCTTCAGCTTCGGGCAGCACGGCGACAGTGACAGCCGAAGTGTGGACTCGTCCTTGCTGCTCGGTCGCGGGAACCCGTTGTACGCGGTGTACACCACTTTCATACTTGAGCTGCGAGAAAACACGATTGCCTTCGATGATGGCGATGACTTCTTTGAGGCCTCCGGCGGACGACTCCGAAGACGAGAGCACTTCGACCTTCCAGCGCTGGGTTTCGGCGTAGCGCGTGTACATTCTGAAAACTTCGGCGACGAAGAGCGTGGCTTCGTCTCCGCCGGTTCCGGCGCGGATTTCGAGAATAATGTTCTTCTCGTCGTTGGGGTCTTTGGGCAGGAGCAGCACTTTCAAATCTTCTTCGACCGCGCCGACGCGAGATTCCAGTTGCGTGAGTTCGTCCTGCGCGTAGGCGCGCATCTCGGCGTCTTTTTCGTCGGCAAGCATGGCCTTGCTGTCGGCGATGCCTTTGGTCAAGTCTTTGTACTCACGGTATTTTTCGACGATGGGCGCGATTTCAGCGTGGGCCTTGGCGGTCTTCTGGTATTTCGCCGAGTCGTTGACGATATCCGGCGAGGCGAGAGCGCTGGTCAGCTCTTCGTAGCGGGCTTCAATTTGGTCTAATCTCTCAAACATTTTAGTCGGCTTCCGTGGAGACGTAGTTTGTTGCGTCTCGGCTTGCCGCCACCGCGATTTCACACGCGGGCGAGACGTAACAAGTTGCGTCTCTACGGCATTCTAATTTGTGTGGGAAGGCGGAGAAAAGTATTCGCGGGGGCGCCGCTAGGCAATCACCAGTTCGCCGCCATTGTCTTTTTCCAGGGACATGGCTTGGTCGAGGGCGGTGATGGCGCATTGGGCCATTTCGTCCGATGGAGGCTGCGTGGTGATGCGTTGCAGCCACAGGCCGGGAGCGGTCATCAGGGCGAAGAGTGATCCGCGATGCTTGGCAGCGAAGCGGATGATTTCGTACGACACGCCTGCGATCAGTGGCAGCAAGACGATGCGCGACGCGAACCGCGCCCAGAATGTGGTGTAGGGGATCAGCATGTAGAAGCCGATCGAGATCAGCATCACGGTCATCAGGAAGCTTGTGCCACATCGGGGATGGTACGTGGAATATTTCTGAACTTCCGTCGTCTCCAGCGGCTTGCCGTCTTCAAACGCGAACACGGTTTTGTGCTCCGCGCCGTGATACTGGTAGACGCGGCGAATGTCCTTCCACAGCGAAACGCCCCAGATGAAGAGGAGGAAGAGAATCAATCGGATGCCGCCATCGACCAGGTTGAAGGCGATACGTCCGCCGAGTGCTGGATCGAGCTTCTTGAGTTCCGTCGCCGCCAGCAGCGGAAGGTACTTATACATGAAGATGAAGAAGGCGAGCGAAAGGACGATGTTTACGCCTGCGACCCAGTTGCTGAGGGTGGCGGCTTTCTCGCGGGCTTGTGCTTTGGTCTGTGCTGCCGCCACTGCCGGGCTTTGCCCGGTCGGACCGACGAGGGCGTCCGACCCTCCTTGGGTCGTGGTAGGTGCCGACTGTGCGTCATCCTGCATCGCGTCTTCTATGGCTACGTTGGCTGAGAAGCGCAGGGCGCGATAGCCGAGGCTCATGGCATAACCCAGCGTCATCACGCCACGTACGATGGGCCAAGCCATCCATTTATGCTTTTCTGACGGCCGCTCAAGCAGCTCGCTCATGGTGACCACTTCGCCCGACGGCTTACGGCAGGCGATGGCCCAGGCGTGCGGCGAGCGCATCATGACGCCTTCGAGCACGGCTTGCCCGCCGACCAGCGTTTCTTCTCCGCTCTCGAGCGCGGGCAGAAGCTGTACGGCGACCAGAAAACGAACGAAATTTCGCAAGGAACGCACGAGGATTGGATGCTCCTGACGCCGGAAAAGCGCCAGGCAATAGGTTATCACAGGGTGTGGGGTCGATTAGGATTGAGTTGGCGGCGTGTAAGTGTTGGCGTCTGGCTGAGTTACGGGCAGAACGACGGGCGAGTCGCCCGTCTTCACACGGGTTTGCGCGCTCGACAGGGAATTGAGGAGAAGCAATGCGGCGGTTGGCCGAGACAGGTGAGGCGATTGCGGGGACGACTAAGAAGCTGCTGAAGACCGGTATTGTCGCCGACTATTTGAAATCGCGGAGGGTCGATGAGGCAGCGCTGTCGGCGGTGTTTCTCTCGGGGAGGCCGTTTCCCGCGTGGGAGGAGACGACGCTGCAAGTCGGCGGGCGTTCTTTGTGGCGCGTGGTGGCGGACTTGTCGGGGCGAAGCGAGGCGGAGCTGTCATCTTCATATCGCACGCATGGAGACTTGGGCGCGGTGGCTGGAGAAGTGCTTCCGCAGAGCGCCGGGCAAGGACTCGGAGTTTTGGAAGTCGGCGACACTTTCCGTCAAATTGCGGCGGTGCGCGGTCCGGCGGCGAAGGCTGCGCTGGTGCGCGATCTCTTGACGCGGGCCACGCCGCTGGAGGCGAAGTACATCATCAAGATCATGACTGGCGATCTGCGCATTGGGTTGAAGGAAAGCCTGGTGGAGGAAGCCATCGCCAGGACTTTCGGGATCGAAGCGAATAAGGTGCAGCGCGCCAACATGCTGCTGGGGGACATCGGAGAGACGCTGCGGCTTGCGGCCGGGAGCAAGTTGGATGAGGCGCGGATGCGGTTGTTTCATCCTCTGGGATTCATGCTGGCAAGTCCCGTCGAGTCGGCGGAAGAGGGACTGAGTTATTTTGCCGAGGCCGCCGTGGAGGATAAATATGACGGGGTGCGGGCGCAGGCTCATATCTCCGGCGGCGAAGCGAGATTTTACTCTCGTACTCGGGATGAGATTACGGAGTCGTTTCCGGAGTTGCCGGATGCGCTGGCGGGATTGGCGCAGGATTGCATTCTCGATGGCGAGATTGTGGCGTGGGAATATCCGGCGGGTGAGGAAACGGCAGGGAGGGCGCGGCCGTTCAGCGTTTTGCAGCAGAGACTGGGAAGGAAAAAGGTCAGCGACAGAATTCTGCGGGAAGTTCCAGTGGCCTTCCTGGTGTTCGACGTGTTGTACATGAGCGGAGAGTTGGTGATGGATCGTCCCTTGCGGGAGCGGGCGCGGATTTTGGATGAGTTGCTGGCTTCGGATAGAAAAACCTTTCACCACAGAGGCACAGAGACACAGAGGAAAGCCGAACCTAAGCAAACCCGTCTGGCTTTCGGATTGGAGGAAGGAACATCTGAGAGCGACGCCGTCAAGACGCAGATGATTCGCGCACCTGTCTTTCGGGCGGCTTCGTCCGACGACCTCGAAGAACTCTTTGCCGCGGCGCAGGCTCGCGGCAACGAAGGGCTCATGATCAAAGATCTCAACTCAGCCTATTCTCCTGGCAAGCGCGGCAAGTCGTGGCTGAAGATGAAGCGCGAGTTGGCCACGCTCGACGTAGTTGTGACAGCAGTCGAATATGGACACGGTAAGCGCATCGGTGTGCTCAGCGACTATACGTTTGCCGTGTGGGACACTGAGAAGCAACAGTTAGTGAATATCGGCAAGGCTTATTCTGGCTTGACCGACGTGGAAATCGCGGAGATGACGAAATGGTTTCTGGAGCACACGATTCCTGATCGACAAGGCGAAGCCCAGAGATTCCGGTTGCTGGTTGAGCCGAAGATTGTGCTGGAGGTGGCCTTCAACAACATGATGGAGTCAGATCGGCACGAGAGCGGATACGCCCTGCGCTTCCCGCGCATCGTGCGGCTGCGACCGGACAAGTCGCCGGAAGAGGCGGACACGATCGAGCGGGCTCGGGAGATTTACGAGAAGCAAGCTGGAGGCAGTGGCGGGCAGGTCTCTCACGGCGATGTTACTAAGGATGCCGGTCAATGAGTGCCATGGGGATTTATCAACAGTCGTCCGTGGCTGGTATGTTAGGTTGGCCCTTGTGACTCTCGGCCTATAATCGTCGTATCTCGATCCTTATGAGGTTTCGACTGCTGGCGGCAATTCTGGTGGTTCTGGCTAGCGCGGCCGCCGCGCGGGCACAGGCGACATTTCCCCCTGAAACGAAAAACGCGGCGTTGCGTTACTGGGCGGCTTTGGCGAAGCTGCAGGAGCCAATCGTCGACGACGATGCGACGATGAATTTGTTGTCTGCGGCGTTCGCCGGGCGAGTGGAGTGGGATGAGAAGAAACTCGGACCCCTTTTGGATTCCAACCTCGACGCGATTCGCACGATGCAGCAGGCTACGAAGCTTCCCGAATGCAGCTGGGGGTTTGACTACCGGCACGAGGAGAGGACACCGGGTTGGTTTCTAATGCGAGCGGGGCGGCTAGCGCGGCTGAATGCGTATGAGGGGATACGCGAGATGGCGCACGGCGATTCACAGGCGGCCGTGAATACGTGGCTGGCAGGGCTCAAGTTTGCGCAGGATGTATCGCGCGGCGGGCCAGTGATCGTGGCGCTTGTGTCGGGGGCCATGTTTTTGGACAGCCTGCAGCCGCTGAGGGATAGCGCGCGCCGGAGAAAATTAAGCGTGGAAGAGAAGAAAGCGTTGTCTGCGTTTGTGAAAGCTATGCCGGAGGATGGCTTCGATTGGGGATTGGCATGGGGCGTTGAATGCGCAACCGGAGAGCAAGCTCTTCAAATGCTCCGAACGTCGAGCAATCCAACGGCGTTGTACGAGAAGGAAGGTCTTAGCGCGCCGAAACGAGGGCTTCCTCCAACGACGGAGGAGATTCGTGCGTACGAGGAATACATGCTTGCGGCGCAGTCGGCGTTGCGTGAGCCACCCGGCAAGGCAAGGGCTCGCGCCGATAATCTGGAATCCAAGCTGCGCCGCCTGGGCGAGCCGGAGCAACTTCAGGCTACCAATTTTCGTCAAAGCAACGGCACGCGAGTCCAGATTGCGACGCAGCGTGAGGAATTGATGCAGGCGCTGGCTTCGAAGTAGCGCTCGGTACTCGGGGGGCGGCCAAAGCTCGACTTTGTCCGCCGTGAGCGGCGCGGCTGAAGCCATGCCCGAGATCGGCGTGACATGGCACTACCGAGACTTAACGATTCCTCCCTATTTCACCAGCAGCAGCGGTTTGATTCCAAGATTCACCGAATTTTTATAGATCGGAACCTTCAGGCCCGTGATTTCTTCGGACTTGGTGTACGCCGGATCGACCGCATAGGGCGCGGTGGTGCAGACTCCGTTGCTGCAAGTTTGCGATGTGTCCCACACGATTTCTTTTTCAAACGCCACCTTACAGGTGTAGATGTTGCCGGAAACGGTGCAAGGCGTGGGACTAAATCCCGTCAGCCAAGTCAGCACTACGCTGTAGTCGAGCCCTGCAGCGGTTGCCGTCCCATCCTTGTTTTCGATGGTTCCGGATTGCACGTAGCCCCAGGTGTACCAGGTTTGAAATTGCAGGTTATTGGTTGTGGCCAGCGCCGCTTGCAGAATTTCGTAGTGCGTAATCCACGCGGCCTGCATGTCCGGGTCGGCCACCCCATTGGTCCCCCATCCGCCTTCGGTGGTCATGATCGGTTTACCTAACATGCCATTCGAGTCAGCGATGCCCCGAAAGGTCGTGATCATCGTCATAATGGGAGCGTTGGTCGAAAGCGGGCTCTCGGGCATGGGCACCGGCGTAGTAAAGCCGAAGCCGGTCTGGCTGGGATAGCCGTGGAACGATAGCGCGTCGGCGTAAAGGTTTCCGCCTGCCTGCAGATACTTCGTCATATAGCCGACGCCGTTGGACCACACCACTGACGGCGTCACCACGACTGCATAAGGATCCTGCTTAATGATGGGATAAGCCGCCTGGGCGAGGGCCACCATCTGCGCCGGCGTGCCCGTCCAGAATTTCGTATTGCTCATCTCGTTCCAGATCTCGTAGTACTTCACGTGCGGAGCGGTTACTCCGTTGTAGTGGTTGACCAGCGCGGTGATGAAGTCGATCCAGTCTTGAAGGTTGTCAGGCGGCGCGGTGCAAACTAGCTGCCCAGCCTTGTTGTTATGGAAGCATGTGCTCTGGTCGGCGACCGCCCAGCTTGGCGTCCATCCCATCACGATGTCAATGAGCGCAACTCCGTTGGCGTCTTTGGGCGCGATCTTCACGAATGAGTCGGTCGCCCTGAAGTTGTAGCTGCCGCGGGCAGCGCCTTCGATAGTGGTCCACGCGACACCCGGATGCGAGAGCGTGCCGTAGGGCACTTTTGGTGCATCCGAGGAGACCGAAACTCCCATGCCGAAAAAACTCGATGGAATCTGGCCGTAGGCGCCGATGCCGCCCGCCAGCAAGAAAGCGCAATAGGAAATCCAGATCCTTTTCATGGTGTGCTCGTGTCTTCCACACAGATACGTCTGCGACTGGAACCGCGAGGAACTTAGATGATTGGAACGTAACACCGAAAACGGTAGAGACCCAGCCCAGTAATCGATGCAAACACTTAAATAGCTAGGGAGATCGCCCCTGGAGGAGGGATTCGAGGCATCCTTACTGTGCACCAAGCCTCACCGACTGTCAAGGTGAAGTTGATTTCGAGGATCAGATCGGAAGAGGCATTTCGCTTTGCGAAGGAAAGCGGTCAGTTCATCCGCGAGCCTGCTGGCCGTGCTCTTTCGACCCTGTTCTTTTGCCCCAGCCTTTCTACCAGAGAAGTTCCATTAGAGCCGAACTTGCAGTTAGGTCTGGTCTTAGTGGGAGCGCTCGGTCTTCAGTAGAATCAGTGGCTATGGTGGTGATGCGCTTCGCTCTCGCCCACCGGCATTACACACCCGTGCGCCACTTCGCACTCTACATGCTCAAACTGGATAGTCGTATGATCGATGCGGAAGTCGTGGTGTAGCCGGTCTTTCACGTCGCGCAGGATGCGTTCGCTCACCGACGGCGGAATGTCTGCAATTGCAATATGGCAGGACAACGCGTGGGTCTCGGAGCCGATGCTCCACACATGCAGGTCGTGCACGTCGTTGACGCCCTCGATCGTGCGGATGCAGCCGGCGACTCGCTCCAACTCCATGCCGCGGGGCGTGCCTTCCAGCAGAATGTTCAGCGTCTCGCGCACAATGCCGAAGCCGGACCACACGATGAGCGCCGCAATGGCAAACGACAGTGCGGAATCGATCCAGTAGTGTCCCGTGACCAGGATCGCCCAGCCGCCGGCAATTACTGCGGCCGTCGAGAGCGTGTCTCCAACTTCATGCAGCAGCGCGCTGCGAATATTCACGTCACCGCCCGATCCGCGACTCGATCGATAGAGGAGCAGCGATATTCCGCCATTCATCGCGACGCCCGCGCCCGCGACCCACATCATGAGCGCTGCCTTAACCGGCTCAGGGTGCTGCAGGCGCTTCACGGCTTCAAAAAAAATAAAGAACGAAACCGCAACCAGCGAGGTGGCGTTCACCAGCGCGGCTAAAACTCCCGCGCGGTGATAGCCATACGTCTTGCTGGCGTTCGCAGGGCGAGACTGAAAATAGACCGCAACCAGCGAGAGCAGCAGGGCGAGAAAATCCGATAGATTGTGCCCGGCCTCGGAGAGCAGGGCCAGAGAGTGGGCGCGAATCCCGGCCACCACCAGCAGCGCAATATAGGCGAGCGTCACCGCCAGCGAGACTTTCAGAACCCGAGTGGTTCCACCGCCATGAACATGCGCGTGCACCTTTTTAGTGTACGAGCGCGGCGAACTGGCTTCAAGGGCGCCGCACGGAGTGGCGGGAGCGACGCGGCGGGGGGAGCGGCCTTCCGGGCCGCGCCGCTACGGTCGCACTGAAGTTGTCCCATGGCTTGGCCGATGACCACCCAAGGGCCGAAGTTTGGGCGACGCTACGACCTTCTGCGTGCGGGCCTGCCCCGTACTGGCTGTCGGGCTGCACGGATTTCACAACCGGATCGGATCGCGGGAAATCTATGGACGATATCGTTAAAGATTTTCTCATCGAGAGCGCTGAGAATCTCGACCGCCTTGATCAAGAGCTGGTCAAGCTGGAAAGCGATCCTTCTTCGAAGCCGTTGCTGGACTCGATCTTCCGCACGATCCATACCATTAAAGGCACATGCGGCTTTCTGGGCTTTGGGCGCCTCGAAAAAGTAGCGCATGTGGGCGAGAATCTTCTGTCGAAACTGCGCGAAGGCCAACTGGTCCTCACCTCAGAGATCACCAGCGCACTACTGGCCATGGTTGACGCGGTGCGGCAGATGCTCGCCGAGATTCAATCCAGCGGGCAGGATGGAGCGCAGGACTACGCAACTCTCCAGGAAGAGTTGAAGCGCCTGCAGGAGGGATCGCCCGCGCCGGCGGCGGCCGCCGCGAACTCGCCCGTCTTTTCTCCGGCGCCCTCCGATTGCAGCGCCGCTGGTTCCGTCGCGGCTGAGCCCACTCCGCCGCCGGAGATATCCAAATCGCAAACCCGTCCCATGCCCGGCAGTCTTGGCGCTTTGCTGGTGGAAAACGGGAAAATCACCTCCGAGGATCTGGCGGTGGCCCTTTGCGAACAGGATCGTGGAGATCAGCGCCGTGTGGGGGAGATTCTGGTCGCCCTGGGCTGCTGCAAAACCGAAGACGTTGCCTCGGCGCAGCAAACCATCTCTGCGCGTGGACGCGAAGGCGCGGCCAGCGTCGAGACCGTCCGCGTCGGCGTCACCCTGCTCGATAAGCTGATGAATCTGGTGGGGGAACTGGTGCTGGCCCGGAATCAACTCCTGCAATCTTCCAGCGGCATGCAGGGTGCCGGCTTCCAGGCCATCGCGCAGCGCATGAACCTCATTGCCAGCGAACTCCAGGAAGAGGTCATGAAGACGCGCATGCAACCCATCGGCAATATCTGGAGCAAGTTCCCGCGTACGGTGCGCG
>Ga0207030_1072_pt1 | contig 14679 bp, 14 predicted proteins | sample Alteio_BWMinCont_40_FD_153260 | JGI IMG/M metagenome (GOLD analysis project Ga0207030, IMG submission 153260) | Enriched cells from forest soil in Barre Woods Harvard Forest LTER site, Petersham, Massachusetts, United States -... | ecosystem: Environmental > Terrestrial > Soil > Temperate forest >... | reverse complement strand
ATCTGCCGGGAAATAACCCACGAAGCTGGATTGGTATATTTTCCTGCCGCCATTTTCATAACCGAGGTTATTATCAGCTATTTGTGCCGTACCTGTTTTACCTGCAATAGGATACAGGTTGTTTTTAATATTCTTAGCCGTCCCCCTTAAGACAACGCCTTCCAGGAATTCTTTCACAGTCGCCAATGTAGCGGGGGAACAAATTTTTGGGTTCAGTACCGAATCGTGATATTGAACAACGGGTTTGCCGAGTTTGTCAATTTCGGTGACAAACATTGGCTTCATCATCACGCCATTATTGGCTACAGCATTGTATAAAGTCAGTATCTGCAAAGGAGTTACTTTCAATTCATATCCTATTGACATCCATGGCAGACTAGTACAACTCCATGATTTGGAGTGCGGATTTTTTACAATTGGAATTCCTTCTCCGGGTATTTTTAAATGCAAGGGATTCTGCAAACCCAAACTATACAGGAAATCAGTGTATTCAAATGGATTCTGTTGGAACGCATTATACATCAGCCTTGATATTCCAATATTAGATGACTTCTCAAAAGCCTCCCTCATCGTAAGGGTGCCACTTCCCTCGTCCTTCGCATCATGCATTTCGCGTCCGCAATACATGGCCACACTTCCAACAGCAACCTTCGTATCCGGATTGGCTTTTTGCTTTTCCAGCAATGCCATGACAGATGTAAGCTTAAAGGTTGATCCCGGCTCAATGCTTTCACCCATAGCATAGTTGTATTCTTCGGCATAGCTTCCATCCGGCTCCCTTGTCAGGTTCGCCATGGCTTTTATTTTTCCTGTGCCTACTTCCATCACAACGGCACAACCATGAGCTGCATTGTTTTTACTCAGGCTATGCAAAAGTGCATTTTCCGCGATGTCCTGGAAATTAATATCAAGTGTTGTGGTAACATCCTGACCATCTTCCGGATCCAATTCATTTTCTTCATTTACCGGCACCATACCACCGCTTACTTTCTGCATCAGCCTGCGACCAACTTTGCCTTGCAGATAATTACTATAGCCTGCTTCAAGTCCGGCGCTGATGTTTTCGCGGGTAAAGCCAATCGTTCTGAAAGCCAATTCATTAAAAGGCAGAAAACGTTTGCTTTTTTCTGTCAGCCTGAAACCTCCGGCATATCTTCCCAGCCTGAAAATCGGGAACTTCCTGATATCTGATACCTGGTTATGCGTCAGGTTTCTTTTGACAAGAAAATAACGGCTGTGTTGTTTACGTGCTGTCTGAAATTCACTCTTATATTCTGAAGCAGGTTTGTCTTTAAAATAGGTGGACATATCAAAACAAAGGGAATCAAGGTCATCATGAAAAATATCATCGGTCAATCCATCTGCCATAATATCCAGGTGCAACTCATATATAGGAATAGAAGTAGCTAACAAACTGCCATCGCATGAATAGATGTTACCACGAATAGGATTAATACTGTCCCATTTGGTTGAGAGGCTATCGGATAACCTTGTGAGTGCAGCTCTTTTTACTGTTTGCAGCCGCGCCATTTGAAACAATATGACCCCTGCCAGTATTACTACCAGTAAAAAAGCAACATATGCCCGCCATAATATGTCTTTTTTAACGTTCATTCTTCAATAGTCTCATTCGTTGCGGAGGCGAGGTAAGTTCTTTCAATCCAAGTGGTTCAACTTTCTTAGTCACCTGGCTTTGAATAGTCTGATCACTGAGTTCCGCATTCGATGTATAAAAATCCGCCTTGAGTTCTTTTAATTCTTTGTGAAGCTTGTCCATCTTGCCAAGCGTTTTTTCACCGTATTGATGGTTCGCTATATAAAGGATGATCCAGCCGGTCACAAAGAGTACAAACGGAATCATTTTGGTTGCATTTTCTTTGTTGAAACTGAAATCAAAATCCTGTATCCTTTTTAGCCGACTTTTTTTCGGTGCATTAGGTGTTTCGGTTTGTAATGGTTCCCTGAGTTCGTTCATCTCTTTTCTGCTATTCTGAGTTTGGCGCTTCTGGACCTTGGGTTTTTTCTTATTTCTTCATCCGAAGGAATGATCGGCTTACGCGTGATTGAAATCCATTTTTCTGATGACGTACCGTATATCAATGAATCGGCGCCCTTGGCATCTGATTCTTCCTTGAGAAAATTCTTAACAATCCTGTCTTCAAGAGAGTGATAGGTGATGACAACTAATCTCCCACCTACTTTCAACATTCGGAATGCCTGTTCCAAAAATGATTTCAAGGCATTTAGTTCATCATTCACCGCAATCCGCAATGCCTGGAAAACAGGGGCAGCATATTTCTTCAGATTTTCACGTTGAGGAATTATGCTTTCGGCAATCTTCATCAACTGACCGGTGGTTTTAACAGGCTCAATTCTTCGTGTCGCTACAATCGCCCTGGCCAGGGTTCTTGAATTCTTTATTTCTCCGTATTCTGAAAATATCTTTTGAAGTTCTATTTCACTCTCGCTGTTTAGGATATCTGCAGCCGTTTTGGAGATCTGTTGATCCATGCGCATATCCAATGGTGCATCGTATCTGAATGAAAAGCCTCTATCCGCTGTATCTACCTGGTGTGAAGAGATTCCGAGGTCGGCCAATATGCCATCAACACTACCCAGTTCCATGTGTCTCAGATAGTTTGCCATATGGGCATAATCATGGGGAACTAAGGTAAAATTCTTATTGTCAGGAATATTGGATTGCGCATCCGTATCACGATCGAAACCAATCAATTTGCCGGTAGTTAATTTTTCGAGGATTGCCCTGCTATGGCCTCCGCCTCCGAAAGTAGCATCCACATAAATTCCCTTTGGATTAATAGCGAGTCCGTCAATGGACTCTGCAAGCAAAACGGGAATATGATAATCAGTTTCCATTTGCCGCATCGTTATTTTTTACCATTACTTTTTCTGCAAGAGCGGCAAAATCATTTGGTTCGTTAGCAAGTATATTATTGTATGATTCTGCAGACCAAATTTCAATCTTGTTGGTATGTGCAAAAAGCACGACATCCTGACCGATTCCGGCATACTCCAAAAGACGTTTCGGAAGTAAAAGACGCGCAGCGCTGTCGAGGGTTAGCTCTGTAGCGCCACGATAAAAATACCGGATGAAATCACGGTTTTCTTTAACGTATTGATTGAGTTTGTTGATCTCATCAGTAATGATGTCCCATTCGTTCTTAGGATACATCACCAGGTACTTTTCGAAACCTCTGTTTACAACGAACTGGTTATCAGCTTCTTTCGGAATTTGTTTTTTGAGTGAGGCGGGCAGTATAATTCTTCCTTTGTTGTCGAGCCTGCAATCATATTCGCCTATAAATCTTGTCATGTTGTAGAAATACAGTGCTAAATTAACACTTATCTCCACAATCCTCCACAACACCCCACTTTATTTATCCACACCGTTGTGTGGATAATCTGTGAATCTGACCTATCTGAGGCCTCAAATATAAGAAAAATGGATGATTTTGGGTTGATAAAGGAGGGTTGTGAATAAGAGAAAATATGGCTCCCCTTAATGCTCCGGAGGAGCACACAGTTTGTAGCAAAATTCAATTCATCGGAATTGAGCTCCATAGGAGCGACCTGTATTTTTAACCAAGATTTGAAAGGCTATTTTATGTCGCTCCTCCGGAGCTTAAATGACATTCATTAAACCATTCTACAAACAGGTAGCTCCGCTGGAGCAAATATCTACCTGGAATATTGTTAAATTCCCATAGTTCGAATAGAGTATTAAATTTGTTTTTAGATATTCTTTACTATGCACCTGAATGATAACATCTTCAACTCTTTCCCAATCATCAAAACCAGGCGATTATTGTTACGTGAAATCAATGATGAAGATGCTACCGCTATTTGGGAAATGCGAAACAATAAACGTATAGCAGAGTTCATTGCACGCCCTGAAAATCAGACTATTGAAGAAGCAAAAGCATTGATTGAAAGAGTAAAAAACAATTTTGCCAATAAGGATGGAATCGGATGGTCTACTGTTTTAAGAGATGGCAAGAACACCATTGGTACATGTGGTTTAAACCGGATAGAACATCAGAATTTAAGAGCTGAACTTGGCGGTGAAATGTCAACCCAATACTGGGGCAAAGGAATTGCGCTGGAAGCCGTTACTGCTATAGTTGATTTTGGCATCAATCAGCTTGGCTTACATAGTATTGAAGCCAGAGTCTGGCCAACAAACCGTGGGGCCATTTACATATTGGAACAACTTGGCTTTCAAAAAGAAGCGCATCTAAAAGATGCGCTATATTTTAAAGATCGTTTTATGGATATCGCTTTTTACAGCTTTGTAGCGGGCAAGTAAATTGCCAACATTAATGTTGAGGCAACATCAGCACATTGCTAAATTGCTTTCGCCGGCTTTCCCATTTTCCGGATGTACTTCACGTGGGAATGTACGGCTTGCAGCATTGTTTTATGTTCGTGGTAATTAATGTTGTATTCCAGGCAGGTTTCTTTAACAAACTGGTTGATCTTGGCATAATGAACATGGCTGATCTTTGGGAATAAATGATGTTCCACCTGGAAATTCAAACCACCCAATAACCATGACAACCATTTACTTTTGGTAGCGAAATTAGAGGTTGTATTTACCTGGTGAATAGCCCATTGCTGATCGATTTTACCCGTTGCTTCGTCTGGTGCCAAAGGAAAATCTGTTTCATTCACTACATGTGCCAACTGGAACACGATAGCTATTGCCAATCCGCATACGATCCCAAGTATTAAATATCCGATAAGTGCCTTCAAAAAACCAACCATCAAAATAGGAAGAATGACATATACCATTAAATAAAAAGATTTAGTAAGCCAGAAAATAAAATGTTCTTTGAAACTTAATTTCTGGTTTTCATATCCTGAAGAAATCTTTCCGGAGAAATATTTAATGAAATCATCCATAAATATCCAGCTGAAGTACGACAGGCTATAAAACAAAACGAAATAGATATGCTGAAACCTGTGTATCCAGCGCTTTGGTTGCTCCGGATGGATACGCATGAAAGGTTCAATATTGATATCAGAATCAAGCCCTTCCATATTCGTGTAGGTATGGTGACTGATATTGTGTTTTATTTTCCAGTAATAGGTATTACCACCCATCACATTCAAAAAATACGCGCTGGTCTTATTAAGCCACGTGTGTTTAGAGAAACTCGCGTGTCCACCCTCGTGCATCACATTAAAGCCGATACAAGCCAGGTTGAAACCCAGTAAAGCGCACAAAATGATACTGACCCAGATCATGGGTGTAAAGAAAACAAGTGTCGCGTAAATGATCATAGCTGATACGATCAGTATAGATCCCTTAATGAATAGCCTCCGATCTCCGGATTTACTTAATTTATTATTTACGAAATAATTATCTACTTTCTCTTTTAAAGACCTGAAAAACAGGTTCTTTTGATTCGTGAATGTAATTGTTGACATTGATTTGTTTGTAATGCCCATCCCGAATATGCCGGAACAAGTTGTGCAAAGATACCTACTAAACAAAACCTACCCTAATTTAATTCAGTTGGGCCAAGAAAGTCTTTGTAGAGACGCAATGATTGCGTCTCCCGAAGAGAACGCGCCTATTCCCTGTTTTTCAGATAGACACGTTTATTCTTTGTGTTTGCGTACCGGAGACGCAATCATTGCGTCTCTACACCTAATCCTCCAACGTACTCGTATCCCCTGCTTCTGTGCCCATTTCTTTGGCTTTAAGAACACGCCGCATGATCTTGCCACTACGGGTTTTGGGTAGTTTGTCTACGAAATCCATTTCGTCAGGCACACCAATAGCCCCCAGTTCATGTTTTACCTGTTGACGAATATGGGCTTTGAGGTCTTCGGTTTTTTCAATGCCCTGTTTCAAAATCACAAAAGCCTTGATGCTTTGGCCTTTTACATCATGTGGTTTCCCAATCACTGCTGCTTCTGCCACGGAGTGGTGTGATACCAGGGCGCTTTCCACTTCAGCGGTCCCTATGCGGTGACCGGACACGTTCAGGACATCATCAGAGCGGCCCAGGATCATGATATATCCATCTTCATCCATGGTAGCGAGATCGCCTGCAAAATAAACCCCTTCTATCTCATTCCAGTATTTGTAAAAACGTTCCGGTTCTCCATAGCAGGTTCTCAATGCTGAAGGCCAGGGTTTTTTGATAATCAATAACCCTACCGTATGAGGAGGCACGGGCGTTCCGTGTCTGTTGACCACAACTGCCTCCACTCCAAAAAAGGGAAGCCCTGCCCTACCCGGTTTTTGAGGCATAGATGGCAAGGTCACGATCATGTGACCTCCTGTTTCGGTCTGCCACCAGGTATCTACCACGGCACAATTGCTTTTCCCAATATTTTTATGATACCAGTGCCATGCTTCGGGGTTGATGGGTTCGCCTACACTGCCGATGATTTTAAGGGATGAGAGATCATGTTTGGCGGGCCATTCCTCACCATATTTCATAAAAAGCCTGACGGCAGTAGGTGCTGTATAAAACTTCGTAACTTTATATTTTTCAACCACTTTCCACCAGCTTGCCGGATCAGGATAATCAGGAGCTCCCTCATAGATCAATGAGGTTGCTCCGTTAGATAGCGGCCCATAAACGATATAACTATGGCCCGTCACCCAACCGGTATCTGCAGTACACCAGAACAGATCATCAGGTTTGAGGTCGAAAACCATTTTGGTAGTATAATGGGTAAACAGGTTATAGCCCGCTGTGGCATGAACCACGCCCTTAGGTTTTCCTGTGGTTCCGGAAGTATAAAGAATAAATAATGGATGTTCTGAATCAAGTGGAACAGCTTCACATTCAGGCGACTGTTCAGAAAGAAATTCATCAAAATCAATTTCAAGTTCATCGAGCAACATGGGTTCTTCACGCTGGTGGATGATCAGATGCTCCACACATTCGAGGCCTTCGGTTGCTTCATCTGCAATGGCTTTCAGATCAATGATCTTACCGCGACGTTTGGTGTAAGTGCTGGCAACCACCACTTTGGCTTTGGCATCATCAATGCGTAATCGCAAAGCAGTCGCACTGAAACCTGCATAGATCACGGAATGTACTGCCCCTATCCTGGCGCAACCCAGTATAGTCACAATCTGCTCGATGCATAAGGGCATATATATCGCTACCCTATCCCCTGCCGTCACGCCAAGACTTTTCAATCCATTCGCGAAGCGACATACTTTTTCATAAAGTTCTCCATAGGTAATACGCTGTTCTGCACCTGCTTCGTTGGTATAGATATACGCGGTTTTGTGGATATGTCCCGCGATGATGTGCCGATCGAGACAGTTATAGGTGATATTAATTTTACCTGCTACAAACCATTTATAATCAGGATAATTCCATTCAAAAGTATCCTTCCATTTTGCAAACCAATGCAGCTCTTCCTCTGCTATTTTGTGCCAGAAGGCTTCCGGATTTTCAATGGAATCGCGATACATTTTTGCATAATTCTCAGGACTTATATAGGCTTCATTTACAATATAATCGGGGGGATAAACCAGCGCCTCGGTAGGGGCAAGGATTTCATTTTCCATTTCCTGCATGGCAATACAATTTTTGAAAGGTTGGTGCTAAAGTAAGGGTTTTTGAGAAGATTAACGCTCTATCATTAAAGGATAACCTTTATCAATCCTGCTTTCTTCTGTAAATCCATTAACCCTGTTCAAAAATTATTAGCACACGTTTGAACAGGATTTAAAAGATTAAAAAATGAGCAGGATTCTTTAAAAAAATTAAAATGTATTTATTACTCAAGAGGCATTATATGATTGCAAAGCCTCATATAGATACGCATAATAATGTTTTTTATCTATTTTAGATTGTATCCACAGACCTAATTCAATATATTTTCCAGAACCTATTTGCACTTTCGATGCCGTGGTTGCAAATTCTTTCATCTGAGTTAGAAGCAACTTATCATGCATGGGGTCAGCTTTGTTACACATATTTAGAAGGATTTTTAGAAATGCTTTTTCTTCCTGGTGTGTATCAGCTTTGAGCAGTGTTTTAAATTGTCGTCTTATTTCACCAATACGATAAGTGACATAATCAAGATTGGCATTTTCATAATGCAAGATAATTTCAATTAATGAAATTGAAAATTGATTTTCGGTTGAGAACTTTGGGTATACATCTTTGAGAAAAAGCCTTGACAAGGTCTTAATTGCCTCAGATATATTCTTTTTGAAATAATAGCATAAAGCAAGATTACAATAAATGGCGAACTCATATAAAAACTTAAGACCGGTATGAGCTGGCAATTCAATGATTTGCAAAAGTAATTGAATCGCTTCATCCAATCTATCTGAGGCAATATAACTTGTTATAAGACTCTGATAATAGGTCCAAATAAAATTATCATAATAAAGCTTATTAAATCTATTTAGTTCTTCATGAAGTATTTCAATATACCTAATTGAGTCATTCCATTTTTTATTCACCATCAAGGTGTTCACAATCCATGTAATTAATATTATTCTGGCACTCTGAGTACTCTTTGTAAATATTTTCTCCTCTTCAAAATCATTATATGATTCTATCAAGTATCTTTCAAGCCTATAAAAATCTTTATTTTGAAATAGTATGTTACGAATGCAGTAGTGAATTTTTAGTTTCACATTTGGTATTGTATATATCTCATTTGCAATGTTTAGGTCTTCCAGAGTTTTTTGAAGTACGTTATCCATATCTTCATTATTGCTAAGATTAGATTTTCTCAAGCGATAACTTACAGCAGCTATTGCATTGTTGGCCTCCATGAAGACGCTATTTTTTCTTGTGTTCTCTTTTCTCTTTTCTATATATTCCAGCGGATTGATCTGATCAAAAATAAAATTATAACTTAGTTCAATGATTTGACTATAAATAAAATCAAGAAGATCATAGTACTCATTTTGCAAAGCAGTCTTTTCGGCCTTTTTTAAGTAATATAAAGATAAGTTGTATTGGGCTTTGTAGGAAAAAATATTTGCAAGAGTGATTAGGTTTATGGTATCTATCTTCTCATCCAGGTTATGATGGAGGTTGAGCAGGCTCTTTTCGAGTTCTGTTTTCAGCCTGTTTTTAAGGCGGTAATATGCATTTGAGACATCTTTATCCTGTGCAAAAAGCTTCGCAATCATGCCCTTTTCATCTTCGTCATACGTTCCGGAACGTATAAGATCAAAAAGGGTGGTTATCTTTATATCCTCCTGTCTGTGAAAGCGTTTTGTAAATATTTTGAAATTCCTGATCTCTTCTTTCTTCAGGTTTTTGATGATCTCAAGTAGCGAATCCATGTTTTTTCAGTATGTTTGAATGCGTAAGATTTTCGTTAAATTTAATGCAAATTTTCAAAAATGATGCGTACCTTTACCTATATATTTTAAAAAGCTATGAAAAAAGTATTACTCCTTCTTCTTTTCTCGTATGGATTCGCAACTCTTGTGAGTGCTCAAATATTCCATATAGACATTATCAGCATGTCTATTTCTTTTGGCAAAACCCCTCCACAAATAGGTGACCTTGCAACAGTTACACTGCACTTGAAAAACGATGGCGCTTTTCCTATAAAAAACAGTCAGTATCAGCCTGATTCATTCCCGGGGGGTATATATTATTTCCATTATAATGCGGGTGTTGGCACAGTCAACGAAAACAATGTTGATTTTACTGACAAAATTAAATTAGATGGCATGGCTTATCTGGGGGTTGAAACAGCAAGTGATACTTTTAGACTAACGAAAGCCTTTTTTGAGAAAGGCCATGTCAATATTGTCATTATTTGGCCAACAGGCGGAAGAGCAGTGGCTGGTAACGATACCTTGGATACTATACCAAAAGCCGAATATGAGTTTTACATATCTGATACACTTGCCGGCATCATTCCTAATACCTCTACATCCTCCTTCAAAATATACCCAAACCCTGCAAAGGATGTGGTGAATATTCAGATGAAAGAGGCTGGCGAAGGGATGATCAGGCTAATGGATATGACAGGTAAACTGATCACTTCCAAACCATACGCTGCCAAGGCAGGTGAAAACATTAATCTGCCTCTGAATGAAGGCGCTGTAATACCTGACGGGTTATACCTGATAGCCATTGAAAGCGGCAATGGATCGCAGATGAGTAAGATTATGATCTGCAGGTAAGGAAAGATTCTACTAGGATTTATAGGATGGACAGATTTTAGGAAATACCTGAGAGTTGTATCCTGAGATAATGTGGTAGATTGTTGTTTACCGAGAATTCCTACAATCTTGGAATCCTAAAAATCTTAGTTCAGACACTATCAATTGACTTCGCATCCGGGTGTTTTGTGTTATAGACTCGTTTATATTGAAGACTGTTGCTACCAAAATTTATAAGAAGGCCAACAGGTAAATTATAAGCCTCAAGATAGTTTCTGCACTGGTTTAAATGACTCTCATTCAGTTGAATAACAGCTTTAAGTTCCACCATTATCTTGTCTTCTAAAAAGAAGTCTACACGCCTTGTACCAATATCAATGCCCTCATAGCAAATTGTCATTTCCATTTCCCTCATGAAACCAAGACCTTGTTTTGCGAATTCAATTGAAAGTGCCTTTTGGTATATAAGCTCCTGGAAACCATTGCCTAATACGCTATGCACTTTCATTGCACATCCAATTGCTTTGTGAGTGATATCTTTAAATAACATGTCCATAAATTAAGGTTGCAAGTAAACACAAAAGCAAGCTAATATCCAAATTCCTAAAATCTGTCCATCCTATAAATCCTAGTTCAGACAGTTTCCCCGCCGAACCTCTTATTCAGCAACGGATGTATAAACACCGCCGCCAGGATAATCCCGGTTCCAAGGTAGAACATGGTGTCCAGATCCTTATTCTCATGGAAAATGAGAATGGCTAATATGATCCCATAAACAGGCTCAAGGTTCACCATAAAGGTGGTGGCAAAGGCTGATAAATGCCTGAGCGCATGCAAGGCCAGAATAAATGGCAATGTGGTGCATCCTATAGCAAGGATCAATAAATAGATCCAGTCAGTTGGAGCAGGATGCATGAGTGTATCAGGGAAATAATGTAGATAAATTGGCAATACAACAGAAAGCATAATAAAGCCGCTGAGCATTTCTATAAAAGTCATGCCAATGGGATTGTGCAGATGGATAACCTTCTTGTTTAGTACTGTAAAAGTTGCTGCAAAAAAGGCCGCCAGCAAACCGAGAATAATTCCTGTAACATATAGTTGCGAAACATGTGCGATAATGATGACGCCGGGAACGACAAGCAATCCAAGTGAAACCTCATACCATTTGAATCTGGTGCGATTGATGACCGGCTCAATAATTGAGATCATAAAAGAGGTAGTAGCCAGGCAGCTTAAAGCAATAGAAACGTCTGAATATTTAATGGCTCCATAAAAACACACCCAATGGATGCAAACCAGGCACCCTATTACTGCCAGATTAAGAATGTCTCTCCTGGGAGTTGTTTTTACCTGTTTGATCACACCCGGTATAAAACATAATGCCACGCAGGTAAATAGTACCCTATACCATACCAATGGCAGTTGCGATAAGGTGATCAGCCTGCCGAGAATGGCAGTAAACCCCCATAGAAAAACAGATACATGAAGCTGGAGATAGGCTTTGCGGGTAGGGTTCAATTGGTTTGTTTAAGGTTTATCCAGATCTTCAATTATTCTTATTATCAGTCCATTAAGAACCGGAACATCATCCTGGATTGAATCCCACAGGATATTAAGATCAATGTCAAAATATTCATGGATCAGCTTATTCCTCATTCCGGCAATTTTTGCCCAATCAATATCCGGATAATTTGATCTTAAGGTTTTCGAGAGATTTTTGGCTGCTTCCCCAATAACTTCAAATTGCCTTATCAAAGCATCTTGAACCATTGTATTGGCCACAAATTCTGAAGGTTTTAGATTTTTGGAGTAAGAATCGATCTTACTAAGCGACTCAATGATGTGGTCCAGATAAACCCGGTCATCTTTTATCACTCGAAAATAATTTTAAGGTCATTGTAAATATACTTTTTCAGTCTTTCGTTTTTCAAAGCATTTACGGTTACAAGGTCAACCTTAATACCCAACAGCTTTGTCAAATCTAACTCCATACCTACATATTCCATTAACCCGAACCTGGATCTCAAGTTTACAAGAATATCCAAATCACTATCTGGTAAATTCTCCCCTCGCGCATAGGAGCCAAAAATACCTATCATTACAGGATCATATTTCCGTAAATAATGGATGATTTTCTGATTTGTTTCTTCCGAAAGCATTTTGACCAAATTTCGTCACAAAGTTAAGAAACGAAATGAATTAATGTGGTTAAGAAATAATCCCATGCGTACTCTTAAGTTCACAATTTGCATGTTTCAACAAATTTTTCATAATTTTAAAACCTTTTTGCCATGTAAAAGCGTATATACTAATGTAGCTGCGAACCTTATACACCAGATTTATGCCTCAAACAGAAGAAAAAATATTGCTGGTTGACATTGAAAAGTACTTTGAAACCCGCAGGCAGACCGTAAAAATTTGCGCACCACTTCACACTGAAGATTATGTTTTACAGCCCATGGCTGATGTAAGTCCGCCCAAATGGCACCTGGGGCATACCACCTGGTTTTTTGAGACCTTTATTTTAAAAAGATTCATGCCGGGGTATCAACCCTATCACCCCCAGTATAGTTTTATCTTCAATTCCTATTACGAATCAATTGGTGAGAGAGTTCTCAGGGTAAACAGGGGCAATCTCAGCAGACCTACGGTGGAAGACGTTATGGCATACAGGGATTATGTGGATCACAATATGTCCAACCTGTTAAACGTCTTACAGGATAAGGATATGTCAGCATTCGAAAAATTTTTGGTTATAGGCATCAACCATGAACAGCAACACCAGGAACTCCTGGTTACTGATATTAAATACATCCTGTATAACAACCCATTGATGCCTTCCTATTTGCCGGAAAGAGAAAACGCAGAAAGAAGGCAAGTAAAAGATCTGGAATTTTTATCAGTTCCGGGTGGCATGCACCGTCAGGGCTTTGAAGGCAAAGGATTTGCGTGGGATAATGAGAAGCCAGTGCATGATATTTATTCAGATGATTTTAAGATTGCCAACAGACTGATAACAAATGGCGAATACCTTGAATTTATGAATGACGGCGGCTATTCAAAATTTAATCTATGGCTTGGTGAAGGTTGGGACAAAGTAAAAGCAGAAACCTGGCAAGCGCCATTGTATTGGCATCAGATAGATGGCGAATGGATGAATTACACATTATCCGGCCTTAAAGAAGTAGATCCCGATGAACCGGTAACGCATATCAGTTTTTATGAGGCAGACGCTTTTTCTTCCTGGGCCGGAAGCAGGCTTTTGACCGAACCGGAATGGGAAACATCAGCAAATTATTTCAAACCCAATATTAAAAATGGAAATTTTGTAGAATCCGAAATCCTCCATCCGGCTTCTTTAAATAATAATTCCGAGCTGTGTGCCCAGCTTCTTGGTGATACCTGGGAATGGACGTATAGCGGCTATTTCCCTTATCCCGGATATAAAAGAGAAGAGGGCGCCCTGGGAGAATACAATGGAAAGTTTATGATTAACCAAATGATACTTAGAGGAGGATCCTGTGCTACTCCTGAAAACCATATCAGAACAACATACCGCAATTTTTTTCATGCCGATAAACGCTGGCAATTTACCGGTATCAGGCTGGCAAAATAAAAGACAATTATGATGACCGAAACCATACCATGTAAAATGATAGAAACCGGTAAAAGGCAGAGCAACAACCAGTTTGCCAACGATGTCTTACGCGGTCTATCAGCCCCAAGAAAAAGCCTTTCTTCCCGCTATTTTTATGACGAGAAGGGAAGCAGGATATTTGAGGAGATTATGGCTCTGCCTGAGTATTACCTAACAAATTGCGAATGGGAAATACTGAAAAAACATAAGCAGGATATCCTGGAATATGTTATTGGTCAAAGTTTTCAATTGGTTGACCTTGGTGCAGGGGATGCAAAAAAAACAAAGGTTTTGCTCGAGCATTTTTATGATAGAGAGGCGTTATTCAGTTATATCCCTATTGACATTAACCGCGAGGTGCTTGAAGAACTTGAAGATTCTTTGGGCAAAGAAATGCCTGACCTGGAAACCATCCCTGTTCTGGCAGAATATTTTGATGCGCTGAAATGGCTCAAAGAAACCCAAAATCGGAAGAAACTGGTTTTATTTCTTGGAAGCAACATCGGGAACTTCGCAAAAAAGGCAGCCACTTCATTTTTAACTGAAATGCACAATGTCCTTAACAATGGTGATCTTTTATTGATTGGCATAGATCTAAAAAAAGACCCCAATCGGATCATCCATGCATATAGTGATAGTCAAGGGGTAACAGCCGCATTTAATATTAACCTTCTCAGGCGCATTAATACTGAACTGGGTGGCAATTTTGACCTGGGTAAATGGACACATTTTGCAAACTACAACCCGATGAATGGAGCCGTAAAAAGCTATCTGGTAAGTTGCGAAGCCCAGGATGTCCTTATACAAAACCTGGGCAAAGTTTTTCACTTTGAGGCCTATGAAGCCATTCATACCGAATATTCGAATAAATATTCTCCCGGAGAGATCTCAGCACTGG
>Ga0207030_1071_pt1 | contig 15098 bp, 12 predicted proteins | sample Alteio_BWMinCont_40_FD_153260 | JGI IMG/M metagenome (GOLD analysis project Ga0207030, IMG submission 153260) | Enriched cells from forest soil in Barre Woods Harvard Forest LTER site, Petersham, Massachusetts, United States -... | ecosystem: Environmental > Terrestrial > Soil > Temperate forest >... | reverse complement strand
CCGCTCAGCCGTATGAAGAAATACTTCCCCCGCCGGCGGCGACAGTTTGCTGGTGCATCTGGGTATGAGCGGCCGGATGTGCGTGGGACCGGATGGGGACGTGGCGCCGGTGGCGCATGAGCACCTGGTTCTGGTGACGGACGATGCCTGGCGGGTTTCGTTCGTGGACCCGCGGCGGTTTGGCAGTTTGGATTTGGTGCCGACTGCGGTGGAGGACGCGCACAGGCTGCTGGTGGCGATGGGACCGGAACCATTGGACGATGGGTTTTCGGTGGAAAGCTTGTCGGCGTCGCTGGAAGGGAAACGAACGCCGATCAAGGCGGCGCTGCTGGACCAGGGCGTGGTGGCTGGGCTCGGCAATATTTATGTGTGCGAGGCTTTGTTCCGGGCGCGGATATCACCGCGTCGGCTGGCGGCGAGCGTGGCCGGCTCGCGGGCGGCGCGGCTGGTGCCGGCGATTAAGGCAACGCTCGCGGAGGCGATTGCGGCGGGGGGATCGTCGTTGCGGGATTACCGGCAGGCGAGCGGGGAGCTGGGGTATTTCCAGCATGCGTGGAAGGTTTATGGGCGCGAGGGGGAGGCGTGCGAGGCTTGCCCTGGGGCGCCGGCATGCGTGGGGGTGCAACGGATTGTGCAGAGTGGGCGGAGTACGTTCTTTTGCGCTCGGCTGCAGAAATAAGGCAGGTGAAGGAAGTGTTCTTTTTTGAAAAAAAGAACCAAAAAACTTTTGATACTTTAGCTCGGAGCGGCAGGCAGCTCGGAGCAAAGTAACAAAAGTTTTTTGCTTCTTTTTTTCAAAAAAGAAGTTCTTCTTGCCTTAATATCCTCGCACTTTTCGTATCAGTGCGCGCAGCGGTGCGGTAATGCGCCAGCTCGTGCTTGTTTGCATTTCGCGCAGCGCCTGCTGCAGGTGAGCGACACGTGGGTCTTCGGGCGGGGTTGGCGCATCCAGCGAAAGGCCTTCGGTGTCAGTGCCTGACTGGAGCAGCGCCTGGATTGCGGCACGGGCGGGTTCGGAGGCGGCGTCTGGCGACTCGCGGCGGAGAATGAGCGACATTTCGTTGGTGCCGGCACAGGCAATATGAAAACGTTCGAGGCGGTAGGGGAGCAGTTGAAGCTCCAGCAGGTTATCGAGCAGGGACAGCAGGGAGCGGGCGGTGAAGACGGAGCAGTGGCAATCGATGTGGGCGCCGTCGCGGCTTTGTTCCGCTTGGGATAGGGCGTAGGCGAGGCTTGCGAAGCGGGCCGGAGGGGCGTTGGGCTGCGTTGCGGCCCAGGCTTGCTGTTGAGTGAAAGCGGCGACGTTGGCTTTGCAATCGAACACCTGGCCGGGGGTGGGGCGGCTGGCGGCGCGGAAATTTGCATCGACGAGGTCGGCGAGGGTCGTTTCGCGGCGGAGGATATCGTAGGTGGTGCGGCGGTCGGGGATGGCAAGGATGAGGTGACCGTTGGGACGTAGGATTGCGGCGATTTCGTTTAGCCAGCCGATTACGTTGGGAACGTGTTCGATGACGTGGCTGGCGATGACGTAATCGAATTGTTCGCCCGGGAAGCATTCGGCCAGGGTTTTATTGGCCCATACGGCGTCGATCGGGACGATATCGTCGATCGGGATGTTCGGATCGTTGGCGTATTTGGTGCGCAGGGCTTGCTGGTCGGCGTGGTCGACGTAGCGGATGCGGGCGTGTGGGGGACGCAGGATGGGTGTGTTGAGGGGACCGATTTCGAGGCCGGTGGTGGTTGCCACGTCGAGGCCCGCGAGGAGTTTTTCGGTGCGGGTGTAGCGGCTGATGGGGGGCATGCATGCTAGTTGGGTATATTGGAGCCGGAATGCTATGGGGCGGCACGAAGGTGTGCTATGGCGGCGCGGCTTAATCGGATTCGTTCCACAGATCGGTGAAGGCCTTGCGGCGCGGCGTAAGTATCGCACTGTTCAGCATCGGACTGTGCTCGCTGGCGGCGATGGTGCTGAGGATGCCTGGCCATCGCGAGTTGCCGGCGGTTGTGGCCGCGCCACCTGCGGACGTTGCAGCTTACATTGCGCGTGCCGAGGCATGTGAGGCGATTGCGGCAAAGTGGGGCGACGACTGGCAGCCTGTGGTGGAACATGGCTGTGGTGATCTTCCTTCCATGGCCGCGGTGTTGCAGGGTCGTTACGCAGGTCAGAAATTGGTTCTGCGGTATCTGAACCGCCCGTGGCGCCCCGTTCCGGTTAAGCGGCCGCGGCCGGCGCCCCCTTGGATGTGGGGCGGGCAGCCGAGCGGAGCGTGGTGGACGCCAGAGGACCTGGATTGGCACTATGCCGGTGGCCTCGATGCTCCGGACGCGGTCGCGGTGATCGACAACGAGTTGGTGGGGACGTCTGGGGACGGAAGGACCGCGCAATTAACGCTTGACGGGGTTGCCAAGTCCGATCCGGTGTTCTCTCCGGACGGGCAAAATATTGCTTTTCTGGAGCCGGTGGAGCGGCGGCTGGGTGTTGGGCAGATCGTGATAATCGACAGGCTGGGGCATGAGGTTCGGCGGTTGAATGTGCAGCCACCGGACCCGCTTATTCCGCAACCGTCCATGATATTCGGCAGGCCGGGCGTGCCAATCGCGTGGCACTCCGTGGCGCGGTTTCAGTGGCTGGACGGCAATCGGATCGTTGTGCAAAGTAGCATTGCCGCGGAAAATCCCAGGGCATTTTTGATTTTGAATAGTAGCACCGGGGCGGTGCTGGCAGCGTTTACCGATTCGGGTTCGCGGGTAAAATTTACGCAAGATGGACGGCACTATTTCTTCCAGGCCGGTGTGCCACTTGGTTATATGTGCACATGCCAGCCGGACCCGCGTCGCAATCCAAATCCCGTCAGCTTCCGTACCGATGAAGGTGTTGTTTCGATACCGGGTTACCCTTGGGTGGATCTGAGTGTTGGGCCCGTATGGTCGGCTGATGGCAACACGCTGTTCCTTATTGCGAGCGGCTGGAATATCGCGCCAAGAATTTTCGCGTGGTCAGGCGGACACGCGACGCTTTTGGATGGGCCACCACTTAAGTCCGCGGCCGACATGTACGAGGGAAACGGGGACTTGATTGTGGTGGACAATGTTCGGGATGGCACCAAATATCGGCGACAGACGTGGAAATTCGCCCGGGGCCGTCCGCCGGCGGCAGCGGTGGACAATGTTTATGACTGGTCGAAACCAGGTTATTGGGCCAGGCAACATCGCGAATGGCTGGAAAAGGCAGTGGCGCGGGTGCGACCGGATGCGCGGATGCCGGATTTCTGGTGCAAGGATTGCAATTTGACGGTGTTGCCGCGGATGAGCAGCCCACCGCACGGGCCTTATGAGAAATGAAGGCGGCGAGCATGCGGTTCAGGTGGCCAGGCGTTGGAAAGCCTGTGCTGAGGGGCCTTCCTGCCGGCCAAGCAAGGAGATGCGCCAAAGTGTGCGGCGATGCACGGGTTGCGGCAGGCTGATCAGGCGCAGTTTGCGCAGGGCCAATTGGTCGGACGCAGCGGCGCGCGACATGATTGCAAGTCCAAGGCCGGCGGCGACCAGTTGCTTTACCGCCTCGGTGCTGCCGGCTTCGACGGTGTTGCGGATGGGCACGTCCATTTGGCCGAGCATGTCCTCGGCGATGGCGCGGGTGCCTGACCCCGGCTCACGCACCACGAAGATTTCATCGGCGAGGTCGGCGGTTGTGGCGGCGCGTTTGCGTCGCGCCAGGCGGTGGGTTGGGGCGGCGATCATGACCAGTTCCTCGTCACGCCAGGCGGTGGCGACGATGCCCGGGTCGGTTACCGGCGCCTCGACAAAGCCAAGTTCGATTTCGCGCGCGAGCAATAACGCAACGATGGCGGTGGTGTTGCCGCTGGCCAGGCGCAGGTCGATGCGGGGGTAGCGGACAGCGAAGGCGGCGACCGAAGACGGCAGGTGGTAGGCGGCGATGGTGGAACTGGCACCGAGGCGCAGGGCGCCCGAGGCGAGGCCGCGGATGGCGCGCACCTCGGCTTCGGCCTGGCGCTCCACGGCGAGGATTTCGCGGGCGCGAAGGGATAGCGCCTCGCCCGCCGCGGTGAGGCGGACGCCGCGTTCACCGCGCTCGATCAGGGCAATGCCGAGCTGCGATTCGAGCTCCTTCACGCCTTTGGAGACTGCGGGCTGGCTGATGTGGAGGATTTGGGCAGCGTTTGAAAAGCCATTGGCCTCGACAACGGTGGCAAATATCCGGAGCAGGTGCAGGGGGAGAGCCATAACCAGGGCTTATGTTGCCATAAGAAATATATATTTGAGTTATCATTTGGAGCGTGCTTTGTCCACACTTGCAAGTCGGGTTTCGCGAAGGATTGGAAGGCTCATGGACATGGATCGCCGCCACTTTATTGCTTCGGCTGGGGCCGGGTTGTTGCTGGGGAGCGCGCGGGCGGAGACGGTCGAACAACCGTTCGGCAACGGCGTGCGACCGCTGGTGGCCTACCCGCAGAAGCGCAAGCTGATCCGGCTTACGACGCGGCCGCCGCAACTGGAAACGCCGATGGCGGCGTTCGACGAGTCGCTACTGACGCCTAACGATGCATTCTTTGTGCGCTATCATTTGGCGGATATTCCGACCGACCGGATTGACCCCCTCACCTATTGCGTGACGGTGGATGGGAGCGTGGATCACCCGCTTTCGTTGTCGCTGGCCGACATCAAGGCTTTGGGTTCGCAGGAAATCACGGCGGTTTGCCAATGTTCTGGTAATGGGCGCGGTTTTTTTGTGCCGCGGGTGCCGGGAGGACAGGCTGCCAATGGGTTGATGGGCAATGCGCGCTGGCAGGGGGTTTCGCTGCGCAAGGTGCTGGATCGCGCCGGGGTCAAGCGCGGCGCAGTTGAAGTGGCTTTCGACGGGCTGGATGAGCCCGTGATACCGTCGACACCGGATTTGGTGAAATCGTTGCCGTTGGACCATGCGCTGGATGGCGATGTGATGCTGGCTTGGGCAATGAACGGGGAGGATTTGCCGTTTCTGAATGGCTATCCATTGCGGGTGGTGGTGCCGGGTTATTTTGCGACCTACTGGGTGAAGCATCTGTCACGGATTACGGTGCGGGACACGAAGCTGGATAATTTCTGGATGGCGAAAGCGTATCGCGTGCCGGACACGCCGTGCGCGTGCGTGCCACCCGGCACGCAGCCGGCTGCGACGCGGCCAATTGGGCGCATGACGGCACGCAGCTTCATTACGAATATCGCATCCGGCTCCACCTTGCATTTCGCGCCGACACACACCGCGCGCGGTATTGCGTTTGATGGCGGGTCGGGCATCGCGCGGGTGGATGTGTCGTGGGATGGCGGCAAAAGCTGGGTGCCGGCGACGCTGGACGCGGATGCTGGCCCATATGCGTTCCGCGGGTGGATTGCGCCGTTGCGGTTGACGCTTGGATCGCATGTGCTGATGGCGCGGGCGACCAGTAAGGCAGGTGAGGTGCAGCCGCTGGTGGCGGATTGGAACCCGGGCGGCTACCAGCGCCACGTGGTGGAGCCGGTTCAGGTGACTGTCATATAGGGGTTCGACATGCGCAGCTTGATTGTTGCTTTTGTGCTATTGTACGGCGTGCCCGCAAGTGCTGCGGCCCTGCATTACACGTTGCCGGATGAGACTGCCGCGTTGGCACCGGGCCCGCATGTGGATGTCGCGCAGGTGTGCGGTTCCTGCCATTCGGTTGATTACATTACGACGCAACCGCCCGGGCATGCTGACCCGCGGGCATTTTGGTCGACGGAAGTGACGAAGATGCGTAAAGCGTTTGGAGCGCCGGTCGACGATAAGGACGCGGCAATGATTGTTGATTATCTGGCCTTGACATACCGATAACGCGCCACAGCGACGTTGCGGTTGAATCACGTTCGCATTTTCTGAGGCAAAGGAAGCAGTTCTTTTTTGAAAAAAAGAACCAAAAAACTTTTGTCAATTTAGCTCCGAGTTGCCCCAAGCGCGGAGCCAAAACAGCAAAAGTTTTTTGGTTCTTTTTTTCAAAAAAGAACTGCTTCTTTCCTTGTTGCCTTAGGAGGCGGATTAGAAATCCGACCTACAGTATTATTGCGGTGGCCGGCGGGAAGTGCAAGTGGCCGGCTGTGGTGCTGGCACCGAGGTTGTAAGCAACGGTGGCGGGTGTGGGCCAGGCGATGGTAGTTGCGGTTTCGGATAGGTTGAAGATGAGGGTGAGGTCGCCGCGGGTGAAGGCGACCAGTTCGGGCGCCAGGTCGAGGAAGCGGATTTCGCCGGTGATGAGGGCGGGGTGGGTGCGGCGCCAGGTCAGGAAGGCGCGGACCCAGTTCAGGAGGCTGGCTGGGTCGGCCTCCTGGGTGGCGACGTTGAGCGGAAGGTGTTCGGGCGGGATGGGGAGCCACGAGGTAGTGGGGGGATGTGCCGTCCAGGGGATGGGGGTGCGGCTTCCATCGCGGCCTTTGTAGACGGGCCAGAATTCCAGACCTTCGGGGTCGCGGATTGCGTCGTAGGGAGGGTCGGCCTGGGTGAGGCCGAGCTCCTGGCCCTGATAGAGAAATGCCGTGCCACGCAGGGTGGTGAGCAGGGCAATCATCGTGCGGGCGAACTTTTCGCGGGGGCGGGTGCCCAGCCAGCGGGTGAGGCTGCGGGGGACATCGTGGTTTTCGAAGGCCCAGCTCGGCCAGGCCAGCGGGGCCTCCACACGCAGGCTGGCGACGGTGCGGGCGACGCGGGCGGGCATCAGGTCGCCGGTGAGGAAGACGAAGCTGTAGGCGGTGTGCAGGCGGTCGGGGCCCGAGGTGTATTCGGCCATGCGCGCGATGGGTTGCGTGGTGGAGAGCTCGGCGACGGCCATGCGGTTTGGGTATTCGTCCAGGGTCGCGCGGAGGCGAGCGATGAAGGGGAGCGTTTCCGGGCGGGAGCGGTCGTAGAGGTGTTGCTGCATGTCGTAAGGTTTGATCGCGCCCGGGTGGCCGGTGGGCGGGTTGTCCCGGAGCAGCAGGTCGTGGGTGTAGAAATTGGCGACGTCGAGGCGGAAGCCGTCGACGCCGCGGTTTAGCCAGAAGCGGGCGATATCAAGGAGTTCGTCCTGCACCGCCGGGTTGTGCAGGTTGAGGTCGGGCTGGCTGACCAGGAAATTGTGCAGGTAGTACTGGCGGCGGCGGGGCTCCCAGGTCCAGGCGCCGCCGCCGAAGACGGCGAGCCAGTTGTTTGGGGGCGTGCCGTCGGGTTTGGGATCGGCCCAGACGTAGTAGTCGGCGTGGGGGTTGGCGCGGGATTCGCGGCTGGCGGTGAACCAGGGGTGGTCCGAGCTGGTGTGGCTGTAGACTTGGTCGATGATGATTTTGAGGCGGAGGCGGTGGGCGGTTTCGACGAGGGTGTCGAAGTCGGCGAGGGTGCCGAAAATCGGGTCGATATCGCGGTAGTTGGCGACGTCGTAGCCGTAATCGCGCATCGGCGAGGTGAAGATGGGGGAGAGCCAGATCGCGTCCACGCCGAGGGACGCGACGTAGGGAAGATGGCTAGTGATGCCGGGGAGGTCGCCGATGCCGTCGCCGTTGGTGTCGGCGAAGCTGCGCGGGTAGATCTGGTAGAAGATGGCGCCCTGCCACCAGGGATGCTGGGTCATGGCGCTGTATATCGCGGTAGCGGCGGTGGCGGAACTCCGCAATAAGGCCACGCTCGGAGCCAAAAAGACAAAAGTTTTTTGGTTCTTTTTTTCAAAAAAGAACAAGGAAAACAAACACTTCTTTTTGAAAAAAGAAGCAAAAACTTTTGTCTGTTTTGGCTCGGCGTGAGGCGGTGGGGTTGCGCTCTTGATGGGTGGCGGTAAGGACGCGGCGTTGCAGAGGGTGTAGGCATGGCTGAGATGATCCTGGTGGAGACGCAGGGGCGGGTGGGGCTGATCAGGCTGAACCGGCCGGCGGCGCTTAATGCGTTGTGCGACCAGCTGATGGCCGAGCTGGGCGAGCAGTTGCTGGCGTTCGACGCGGACCCGGCGATCGGCGCCATCGTGCTGACCGGGTCCGAGCGCGCATTCGCCGCCGGGGCCGACATCAAGGAAATGCAGCACCGCACATATCCGGACGTTTTGTTCAACGATTTCATCGCCAAGTGGGAGACTGTGACCACGGTGCGCACACCAGTGATCGCAGCGGTGGCCGGGTATGCGCTGGGCGGCGGATGCGAGCTTGCGATGATGTGCGATTTTATTGTGTGCGCGGAAAACGCCAGGTTTGGACAACCGGAAATTAATCTCGGGGTGATCCCGGGCAGTGGCGGAACACAAAGGCTTACGCGCCTGGTGGGCAAATCCAAGGCGATGGATATGGTGCTGACCGGGCGGCAGATGGATGCGGCCGAGGCGGAACGAAGCGGCCTGGTTTCGCGGGTTTTCCCGGTGGGCGAGCTTGTTGCTGAAGCCGTGAAGATAGCCGCGCGTATCGCCGCACTGTCGCCGGTGGCGAATTATGCGGCCAAGCGGGCAGTGAATGCTGCCTATGAGACAGGGTTGCGCGAAGGGGTGCAAACCGAACGGATGCTGTTCCTGCCACTATTTGGCACGCCTGATCAGCAGGAGGGCATGCGCGCATTCGTTGAAAAACGCACGCCATCGTTCAACTCCAGGTAGTGTTTAACGCGCTTGACTTGGCAACAGCGGCCCCCTAGATACCCGTTCCCCGGCGTCAGGTGACTTGCGAGCGTCACAAATCTGTCGTACCGCTTACGTTAATCCTCCCCACCTTTAGGCACCGCGAAAAGATCCCATGGCGAATACCGCATCAGCTCAGAAACGCATCCGTCAGACCGCCAAGCGGGCGGCGCGCAATCAGGCGCGCAAGTCGCGCATGCGGACGTTTGTAAAAAAGGTTGAGACCGCGGTGGCGGGCGGCGACAAGGAGGCGGCGGCGACGGCACTGCGCGAGGCGCAGCCGGAAATGCAACGAGCTGCGACAAAAGGCGTGGCGCATGCCAACACCATTTCGCGCAAGATCTCGCGGCTTTCAGCCCGGGTGAAGGCGATGGGAGCTACCGCGGGTTGAATTGCAACTCGGTGGCGGTGCGCGGCCGCCATCGAAAAAGTTGCTTTGCAGCGCGGGTAAAAAGACAAACTATTCGCGGCGAGAATGGCAGTGTGCGTTCGCACGCTGCTTTTTTTGTGATAAAAATTACCGCTACGTTCCGTTAACGATCGGTTAGAATCCGTTTGCCAGGGGCTTCGAACTGACCTAGCTTCTGGGGGCTGGCTTCGGCCGGTATGCCGACAAGGGACTGAGGCGTTCAAACGGGGGGGCAATACTCCGAATGGCTGTGCTTTGGCACCCGAGGGCATCAGGGGGCAGTACTAGTTGGGGACGCGTCTCTTGGACACAAGCAGCATCTGGAGCGATCCGGGGGCGGACGCTGGCCGTTCAACGCTGGGCGGCGGGGCGAGCGAATTTCCGATTGCAAACGCCATTATTGGTGGCCTTTCGATGATTGACACCGGTGAGCCGCAACTCGCGACACAATGGGCGCGTATTCGCGGCCGGCTGCAGTCGGAGGTGGGTGACGTGGAATACCGCACCTGGCTACGGCAAATGACGCTGGTGGGCCTGGAGGGCGACGAGGTGACCGTGCACCTGCCCTCGCGCTTCCTGCGGGATTGGGTGCGCAGCCATTATGGTGAGCAAATCACCAGATTGTGGCAGGAAGAAAATCCAGCGGTGCATCGCGTGGATATCCGCGTAGGCAATGGACGCAGCGGGTTTGCGGAAAGCCTGGCCGAGCCGCCGGCGCCCCTGCCGACGCATGCGGTGGAGCGGGTGCTGCCGCCGCCGCCGCGGCCGAACCCGGTGCGCGGCGACGAGCTGTCGGCGCAGCTTGATGCACGCTTCACGTTTGACAGTTTCGTCGTTGGCAAACCTAACGAGTTTGCCTACGCGTGCGCACGGCGGGTGGCGGAACACCCGTCGAGCCAGGGGTTCAATCCGCTGTTCCTGTACGGCGGCGTCGGGCTGGGCAAGACCCACCTGATGCACGCCATCGGTTTGGAACTGGCACGGCGCGGGGCGCCGCGGCAAACCGTGACCTACATGTCGGCGGAAACCTTCATGTACCGGTTCATTGCTGCGATTCGTTCGCAATCGACGCATGAATTCAAAGACCAATTGCGGTCGGTTGATGTATTGATGATCGACGACCTGCAATTCCTAGTAGGGAAGGATAATACACAGGAAGAATTCTTCCACACGTTCAATGCATTAGTGGATGCCGGCAAGCAGATCGTGGTGAGTGCGGACAAGTCGCCGAACGAGATTTCGGGCTTGGGCGACCGGCTGCGCACACGCCTGGGGTGCGGAATGGTGGCTGATTTGCACGCCACAACGTTCGAGCTGCGGATTTCCATTCTGGAGGCGAAGGCGACACGGGCTTGCGCGGCAGTGCCGGGCAAGGTGATGGAGTTCCTGGCGCACCGGATCACCACCAATGTGCGGGAATTGGAAGGCGCGCTGAATCGGTTGATTGCTCACGCGAATTTGTTCAACCGGCCGATTACGCTCGATACGGCACAGGAAGTGCTGCACGATGTGCTGCGGGCGCACGACAAACGCATCACAATCGATGACATCCAGAAGCGGGTGGCCGAACATTACCACATGCGGCTGAGCGACATGAGCAGCGCGCGGCGGGCGCGGGCGGTGGCACGGCCGCGGCAGGTGGCAATGTATCTCGCCAAGCAGCTTACGGTGCGAAGCTTGCCTGAAATTGGCAAGAAGTTCGGTAACCGGGATCATACCACGGTGATGCATGCGGTTTCGCGGATTACCGAGCTGATGGCGGCGGATGCGGCGTTTGCCGAGGATGTGGATTTGTTGCGCAAGATGCTGGAGAGTTGAAGGAAAGCCGGGTGGGCCGAGCCGGCCCCCCCAGACCCCCCGGCTTTATTTTGGGTCGGAGGATGGGCGGGGGGCCGATGCGGTGGGTGATGCTGGGGACGGCTTTGGCACTGCTTGGGTGCGCTGGGCACGGGGGCGGCGCTTCCGGTGAGGGGCAGATTGTTGGCGAGTGGCGTGCGCCGCCGGCGGTGGTGCAGCAAATGCGAGCGCCCCACAGCGGGCTTGTGGTTGTGGATTGCATGATTGAAACCGACGGGCAGCCTACGGACTGCCACGTTCTGCGATCCGAGGGTGGTGAGGCTTTTGCAGCCAAGACGCTGGCCTGGCTTACCGGCAAAGATCGACCGCACTACAAAGCCGACATGCATAACGGTGTCGCCGTGCGGGAGCGGCATAGTTGGGTAATCACGTTCATGGCAGACAAACATTAGTGCAGGTTTCCGCTATCGATCGCCAGTTGGTCGATCGCCAGTTGGTGCTAACGGCTGATACTTGTTGCTTGGCTTGCCCACTATTCTTCGATGCAATTTCGTAATTCTTTTGATTCAGACAGATGCTGGCCGGCGCTGCGAGCGCAATTTGCAAGAGTTTTTTGTTTCTTTTTTTCAAAAAAGAAATACTTCCCTGCTGTCCTTCTCCCGCCCACGCCGACGATGCCAGGGGGTCGAGGGCCCGCAACCACAGGAAATCGTTGACGGGCGCGGTCGGATTGGTCAACCCTCCACGCTAGAGGCCGTTGCGCGGGCGGTTGTCGGTGTTCGGGTGGGATGTGGCCGGGGGCGTCATGCGGTTTTTGGCTTTGATGGTGGCGCTGCTGGTTCCTGCGGGCGCGTGGGCGGTCGGAGCGACGGCGCCGGTTGTGGCACCGGTGCCCGGCTGGGTGCAGGCCTTGACGGCACCCGCGCCGGTGGTGCGCGATCCGAACCGGTCCATGCAGGACGTACTGCGCAATGAGCAAGTGCGCGTGGTGCCTGGCGGCAATGATTTTTATTTCAACGACGTGCTGCGTATCCAAACCTCACAGGGGCTGAGTGATTTCGGCACGGTGCAGCTGGAGTGGAATCCGGACACGGAACGGCCGGTGGTGCACCGGCTGCTGATTATCCGGGACGGCAAAACGATCGATGTGCTGGCCAGCGGCCAAACATTCACTGTATTGCGGCGGGAAAACAATCTGGAGCGCGCCATGCTGGATGGCACCCTGACGGCGGTGATTGCGCCGGAAGGGTTGCAAGTAGGCGACATGATCGATTTTGCCTACACGATCGAACATCGCGATCCGGTGATGGCCGGGCACGTGGAAACATTATTCCTGTCGCCGATGGCATCGCATCCGGCCCGGCTGTTCCTGAGGGAGATTTGGCCAGCCGGCAAAACGATGCAGTGGCGGGTTACCGAGGGATTGGATAAGCCCGGCGTGACGACCGGACCAGATGGCGGCCAGCTAGTTCTGGATATGAAAAATGTCGATCCGCCGATGACACCGCGCTTGGCGCCGGCGCGGTTCGGCGATGTGGGGCAGTTGGAGGTGACGGATTTCGCCTCCTGGCATGAAGTGGCGGCGCTATTTGCGCCGTTGTACGTAAAGTCGGCTACGCTGCAACCTGGATCACCGCTGATCGCAGAGGCGGCGCGCATCCGGGCCGCGGCGAAAGATCCCAAGCAGCAGGCGGCGCTGGCGCTGCAGCTGGTGCAGGATAAAATCCGTTATGTTTTCCTGGGGATGGATCAGGGCGGCTACGTGCCGGCGGCAGCCGACCGCACGTGGGCGCGCCGGTTTGGCGATTGCAAGGGCAAGACGGTGCTGTTGCTGGCCCTGCTGCACGAGTTGGGCCTGGACGCGGTGCCGGCCCTGGTAAGCGTGGACGATGGCGATGGGCTGGATCAGCGCGTGCCGACCACGGGGCACTTTGATCACGTGATGGTTCGGTTGAGCCTGGGCGGCAAGGTTTATTGGCTGGATGGGACCCGCATCGGCGACCGTAATCTGGACGATATCGCCGTGCCGCCGTTCAAATGGGCGCTGCCATTGAGTGGCACGATTGAGGGGCTGCAAGCGCTGCCTTCGGCGCCGCCCGTCCAGCCCCTGGTAGAGACAACGCTGTCGGTGGACATCTCCGCGGGGATTTTCACGCCGATAAAAGTGCATGGCAAAATGACGCTGCGGGGGAACGCGGCGCTTTCGCTGCGGGAAGATATTGGGGATTACTCGCGCGAGCGCCTGGAGGCGCGAATGCGCGACCGGTGGCGCAGTTATTTCGATTTTATTGATCCGCAGCGGATCGACTTCGCCTACGACGACACTGCGGGCGTGGGCCGCGTGACTATGGATGGCACGGCGCGGCTGGATTGGTTCCGTGATCAGGGGATCGCCGGGCGCCACGTGCGCCTTGGCGAGAGCCAGCTTAGCTACGAGGGTGATTTTGCTCGCGATCCCGGACCGCACCGCGACGCGCCATTCGCGGTGAGATTTCCGGTCTTTGAGACGCTAGACGAGACGATCCTGCTGCCAAACCGCGGCGCGGGGTTCTGGTTCGAGGGCGCCGATATTGATCGCAGCATCGGTGGCCGGGAATGGCACCGCGCGACGCGCATCGAGGGCGACAAGTTCGTGATGCACACCAGCGAGCGCACGCTGAGCGATGAAATGCCGGCCAGCCAAGCCGCTGCCACCGCGGCGGCCATGCATGACCTTGCTTACGATGCGGTGCATTTGCACACGCCGGTTGGTTACCATTGGTCGGTGCAGGATTTGGCAAAGCGCAACGAGCAAACGCCGGAAGACGCTTCGGCTTATTTTGAGCGCGGGTGGTGGCGGCATATCTATGGTAACGATGAGGGGGCGATCACCGACCTGAGCGAGTGCACCAAACGCGATCCGAAATGGCCGACGGCATTCGCGGAGTTGGCCTTGATATATGCTAACAAATTGAATTTGGATTTATATACCACTAACATTACAATCGCGGAGCGGCTCGATCCCAAGGAGCCGATTATTTATGATGCGCGAGCGGCACTGGCGGTCCGGCAGCACCGTCTGCCGGAAGCTATCGACGCCTACACGCAGGAACTAGCGCTGGCGCCAAATGAAAAGCGCGTATTGCGAGCGCGGGCTGAACAATATGCCAAACTGAACAATTATGAGAAATCGATTGCCGATTATAATGATCTTGTGCTTTCAAGCCCAAGCGAGCCGGCGTACTACCTTGGACGCTGGCAAGACCTGATTGCGCAGAAAAAGGAAAAACTGGCGCTCGTTGAGTCTGAGGGACTCGTCGTGAAGTTGCCCGATCTCGCTTCGGTCCATCGGATACGCGGGTATGTGCTAGGCCTGGCGGGACAGCATGACGAGGCGGTGAAAGAGTATGACCGAGCAATCGCACTGTCACCCGCGGCCGTTGAGTATGTGTATCGCGCGTTGGCCCGAGAGCCCACGGACATCAAGGGCAAGCAGTCTGATATCGACCTCGCACTGAAAGCCGATCCGGCATACTTACCAGCCCTGTTGGAGCGCGGCGCCATTGACCTGATGACGCACGATTATGCCGCCGCCACCGATGCTTACGCCGCAGCCGTGCGCACTTCGCCGGGTGGGACGTCGGCGCTGAACGCGCGTGCCCACGCCTATGCGGCCATGCAGCGACTGGATCTGGCCATGGCAGATATGGATCAACTGGTGCAGCAACATCCGGGAGACCCGGAGTGGCTGAACAATCGCTGCTGGATGAAGGCCACGCACAATCTGGATCTGATCAGCGCTCAGGCCGATTGTGCGGCAGCGCTGCGTATCGGGCCGGATTACGCCGAAGCACTCGATAGCATGGGCTTCGTGTTGTTGCGGCTTGGGAAGTTCGCTGAGGCAAAGTCGAGCTACGACGCGGCACTGCGCGTGCGGCCGAACGAGCCATCTTCCTTGCTGGGGCGGGCGATTGCCGAACAGCACGCGGGTGATACGACGGCGGCGCAAAACGATCGCGCCGCGGCCAAGGCGCTGCGCTCTTCGGTGGAAACTGAGTTTGCGGGGTATGGGGTGGCACTTTAGGGAAAGGAAGGCTGTTCTTTTTTGAAAAAAAGAACCAAAAAACTTTTGTTTTTTTGGCTCGGAGCGGCAGACGGCACCGAGCCTAGAAAGCAAAAGTTTTTTGTTTCTTTTTTAAAAAAGAAATACTTGCTTGCTTCCTTGATGCGGAGCGTCTCATGCGCGTGGTTGTGCTTGGGGGCACGGGATTTATCGGCTCCTG
>Ga0207030_1019_pt2 | contig 15344 bp, 12 predicted proteins | sample Alteio_BWMinCont_40_FD_153260 | JGI IMG/M metagenome (GOLD analysis project Ga0207030, IMG submission 153260) | Enriched cells from forest soil in Barre Woods Harvard Forest LTER site, Petersham, Massachusetts, United States -... | ecosystem: Environmental > Terrestrial > Soil > Temperate forest >... | reverse complement strand
ATAACGGAAATATTACGGAAACTGACCTGATATTGTACACGACAATTTATAACTCATTGATTAAATTGGCGTCCCCAAGGGGATTCGAACCCCTGTTACCGCCGTGAAAGGGCGATGTCCTAGGCCTCTAGACGATGGGGACATTTTTTGATTTTACTGGTAAAAAGGATGTCAAACCTTTCTTTGGTGGAGCTAGGCGGGATCGAACCGCCGACCTCTTGCATGCCATGCAAGCGCTCTCCCAGCTGAGCTATAGCCCCGATAAAAGGTGCTTCAGACTCACTCTATTATTTTGAATAGAACAATAGAGCAGCGATTCTAGGCAGGTCAGGCATGTTTGTCAACATGCTTTCTCACTTATTCGTTAATCGATTCTGATTATTTACTTCAGCAGGTACTTGCTCGCTCAGATGACCCTTAGGTGAGAGACTTTGTTTGTCCTGAGAAGCTGTTACCGCCTTTTTATCCCCATTATCCATATCGGACACAGTAGCATCCGCCAATTCCATTTTTTTTAGATCCTCGGCTGACAATGAATTAACATCACGACTAAAAAATCTAGGTCGAGTTTTAAACATATTTTTTACTCTCTTTAAAAGTTAATGACACAATGTAATAGCATGAGCAAGTCTTTCTAAGGTGCGCTCTTTGCCCATTAAAAATAATGTAACATCAATAGGCGGAGACGTGACATCACCCGTTACTGCAACCCGCACAGGTTGCGCGATTTTCCCCATTTTCAAACCTAATGTCTCGCCTACTTTCACAATCACTTCATGCATCGTTTCTTTTTGCCAATGAATCGTTGCATTCAATTCCGTTTGAATTTGGGTTAACACGGGTAAAGCATCTTGAGTTAAATGCTGCTGAACAGCTGTTTCGTTATACTGAATTTCTTGGTAAAAACAGTTGCTTTTTTCAGCCATCTCTACTAGTGTTTTAGATCTTTCATTCAAGGCTTTTACAACGTCAATTAATGATGGGCCCTGACTTAAATCTAAGTTTAATTGTTTCATAAAAGGCGCTAGTTCTTTAGCAATATGAGCGGGATCACTCGCTTTTAAATAATGTTGATTAAGCCATAATAATTTTTCTGGGTTAAATGCTGCAGAAGATTTATTGACATGATCAAAATCAAAAAACTGCACAAGCTCATCTTTCGAAAAAATTTCTTGATCGCCGTGAGACCAACCTAATCTCGCTAAATAATTTAATAAAGCCTCAGGCAAAAAACCTTCATCTCGATATTGCATTACACTCACAGCGCCGTGCCGCTTTGATAATCGCTTGCCGTCGCTGCCTAAAATTGTTGATAGATGCGCATAAACAGGAGGAGTCGCACCTAACGCCCGCAATATATTGATTTGTCTAGGCGTATTATTGATGTGGTCATCGCCGCGGATAACATGAGTGATTTTCATGTCCCAGTCATCAACAACAACCGAAAAATTATACGTTGGCCAACCATCGCTTCGCGCAATAATCAAGTCATCCAATTCGTCGTTTTGAAAGCTTAAAGAACCTCGAACGAGATCATCGAACTCCACAGTCCCCTCACCTGGATTTCGGAAACGTAGACAGAATGGACCTTCTTTTGGTTCGGTAAGTGCACGACACAAGCCGTCATAGCGTGGCTTTTGTTTGTGCTCAATTTGTTCGGCACGTAATTTTTCTAATCTTTCTTTTGAACAATAACAACGATAAGCTTTGCCTTCAGCCAGTAACTTTTCAGCAACTTTATTGTAACGATCAAATCGCTCTGTTTGATAGAAAGGGCCCTCATCGTAATCCAGATTCAGCCAATGCATAGCATCGATAATCGCTTGAATAGATTCAGTGGTTGACCGCTCAGAATCGGTATCTTCAATTCGGAGAATAAATGTTCCCTTCATTCTGCGGGCATAAAGCCAACAATATAGCGCAGTACGCGCACTGCCAATATGCAAATAACCTGTAGGACTAGGAGCAAAACGTGTGCGAACGACAGTCATAAATATGTATTATTTCCTGTAAGAAAGCGTGTGGGGTGGGATTATAGCAGCAACTTGTGAAGTTCTGCATTCCTATTTTTTTGAAACATGCATGATACGATTGGTGAAAGCGATCGCGATAGCAGAAATGACTAACGTTAGATGAATAAGAACTTGCCACATCACACCAAAATTAAAACTCGTGGATGCGCTTTGTTCTATGAATGTCCGTAACAAATGTATGGATGAAATTCCAATCAAAGCCAACGCTAATTTAATTTTCATACCACCGGCATCAACTTGACTTAGCCACTCTGGTTGGTCAGGATTATTTTCTAAGTACAGCCGCGAAACAAATGTTTCATATCCACCCATCACGACCATAATCAATAGATTGGCGATCATCACCACATCAATTAAATTCAAGACTCCTAACATAATTTTGGTGTCTTCTATGTCACGCACATTCCCCATAATGTCTGTTAATTCAACCAGAAAACGATAGACGTACGCACCCAAAATAACGAGCAAACCCAAATACAGAGGAGCTTGCAACCATCTCCCCCAAAAAATGAGACGCGCCATGTTGCGAGTAAGTGTATTCATATGCATAAAAATGATCCGGCTGGATTTTGTTACCTAACAATATAAACGTATCTCTGAAGTATGGCAATCGCATTAAAAATAACAAAAACAGATTTACTTAGTTAAAAACGCCCAATATAGTAACCCATCTTACGCACTGCGCGATCACCGCTGTCATTCCCCGCGCAGGCAATCAATTTTATTGACATAAGGGACCTCAACTTGATCTTCATAACAGGCGGGAGCGGATTTATAGGTTCTAATTTTGTATTAGATTGGCTTGCTGCTGAAAATGAACCGATTATCATTTTAGATAAACTCACTTATGCAGGGAGCGTCAACCCCTTAGACACAGCAACGCATTCTCATTATCATTTTGAGAAAGGTGACATTAACGACCAAGCATTAGTAAAACGATTATTCGAACAATACAAACCGCGCGCGATTTTAAACTTTGCCGCAGAAAGCCATGTCGATAGATCCATACATAATCCCAATCATTTTATTCACACGAATATTAATGGAACTTTTTGTTTGCTTGAAACAGCTAGGCAATACTGGCTTACACTAAACACAGCAGAAAAAACTGAATTTCGATTTTTGCAAATATCGACAGATGAAGTCTACGGCTCATTGAAACCTCATGATGCACCATTCAACGAATCAACAGCCTATGCACCTAACAATCCTTATTCGGCTTCAAAAGCAGCAGCCGATCATCTAGTCAGGTCTTACCATCACACTTATGGTCTTCCAACATTCATTACGAATTGTTCGAATAATTATGGACCTTATCAATTTCCAGAAAAATTAATTCCGTTAACCATCTTGAACGCTCTCGAAAACAAACCACTACCTATCTACGGCGATGGATTACAAATACGTGATTGGTTATACGTATCCGATCATTGTGCTGCGATTAAAACTGTTTTAGCAAATGGCAAAATTGGCGAAACATACAATATCGGGGCTCATAATGAAAAAACAAATATAGACATCGTGAAAACTATCTGTGAAATCCTTGATAATATACATCCCAGCCCACTACAAACATCGTATACATCGCTAATCACACATATTAACGACAGACCTGGGCATGACCGCCGCTATGCAATTGATGCTAAAAAAATAGAACAAGAGCTGCAATGGAAGCCACAAGTCAATTTTGCGACGGGCATACAAAAAACAATACAATGGTATCTCAATAATTTACCTTGGATCGAAGACATAAAAAGTCGAGATGTCTACAAACAGTGGCTGACAACTCATTACGTACAAATGGAGAAATCATGAAAGGCATCGTATTAGCAGGTGGCAAAGGAACGCGTCTCTATCCTATGACACAAGTTGTTTCAAAACAATTACTACCTGTTTATGACAAACCCATGGTGTATTACCCACTGACGACATTAATGCTAGCTGGTATACGAGATATTTTAGTGATTTCAACACCGGAATCAACACCGCAGTTTGAACACTTACTCGGAAATGGTAATCAATGGGGAATCAACATATCTTACGCAATCCAACATTCACCCGATGGGCTGGCTCAAGCGTTTATTATCGGCAAAAATTTTATTGGTGACAGTGCTTGCGCATTGATTCTTGGTGATAATATTTTTTATGGAAATGATCTCAACCATTACTTAGAGCAAGCAAAAAAAAATAGTAAAGGCGCTACTATATTTGCTTATCCTGTCAGCGATCCTGAGCGTTATGGTGTAGTGGAATTTTCCAATCACGGTAAAGTCATCAGTCTCGAGGAAAAACCAAAAATACCCAAGTCTTCCTATGCTGTCACAGGATTATATTTTTACGATAATCGTGTTGTTGATATCGCACCTACCTTGCAACCCTCACCTAGAGGCGAACTTGAAATTACCGATATTAATAAATATTATTTAAAACACAACGAACTTCACGTTATTACCATGGGACGTGGCTATGCTTGGTTAGACACAGGAACGTATGAATCATTATTAGAAGCTGGATCATTTATTCAAACGTTGGAAAAAAGACAAGGTTTAAAAATAGCGTGTCCTGAAGAAATTGCGTATCGTATGGGCTTTATCAGCGCCAAGGATCTCAGCATGATAGCTGACTCCCTCCGAAATAGTAGTTATGGACAATATCTAAAATCACTTGTTAAAACTTCAAAACATAAAGTCAGTCAGACTGTGATGGATAGAGATCTTGAGCTCGCAACTTAAATACTAACTTTTGATTCCCTCTCCCCTTGTGGGAGAGGGCTAGGGTGAGGGGTGCTTTTGAGCAAAAAACACCCCTCACCCGCCGCTTCGCGTCGACCTCTCCCACAAGGGGAGAGGTAAAAAGCAATTTAAGTAACAACGCCGGGCAAGCTGCGGGACGGTTTAGCTTAAGTTTGGACAGCATCTAGAGTTTTTTTGTCAATGGCTTAATCGGTAAAATAGCATAAAAAGTGCTGCCCTCATCCAACACACTTTCAACCCCGACTCTTCCGCCTTGCGCCTCCACAATTTTTTTAGTTAGCGCAAGCCCCACCCCAGCCCCAGAATACTCTTTTGAGGAGCTTGAATCTAATTGTTGAAACTTTATAAACAATTTTTCTAAATCATCTGGCCTGAGTCCAATACCCGTATCTTTCACTTCTAAGCGGAACATATTTTTAGATTCTGGACTAATAATAATTTGAATATTTCCACCATTTAAAGTGAATTTAACAGCGTTTGACAAATAATTATAAAGAACCTGTTTAAAACGCTCGAGATCTGTATATACCACGGGCATGTCTTTCGTAATTCTTGCTGATAATGTAATTTTTTTTCTTTTCAACAAAGGATCAAAAACCTTAATCACATTATCTAATGTTTTTTGTAAGTCAGCTTCTTCAGGATTTAACTCGATATTCCCAGACTCGACTTTTGCAAAATCTAATACATTTTGAATTAAATTTAATAAGTCTTTTGCGCTCCCAAGTATTTGCTGTAATAACTCTTTTTGTTCTCCATTAATTTTGCCTGCTTGTTCATGATAAAGTAATTGAGAGAAACCGATGACTGCATTTAAAGGTGTGTTTAGCTCATGCGACATGTTTGCTAAGAATTCTTCTTTCAGCCGATTGATTTCAAGCATACGTTTATTTGTTTTTTCTAATTCTTTATTTATTTTATATTGAACGTCTAAGTGAACTCGCTCTTGATAAGTTAACAATATGAAGCATAACAACAGTAATAAATTACTTAAACTACCGACTGTTATAATCATAAAATTAATTCGTTTGCTATCGCTAACCACTTTGGCATTGCGTTCTTGCAACAAATCAAATTCTACATCACTCATTTCTTTTGTTGAAATTTTTATTTTATCTAACATAGTATGCGCTTCTTGCATCTCTAGTTTTACTGTGGAGCTCTGATGCGTCGCTTGATATTTTTTTATTAGCCTTTCTAGACTCAGGATATAAGCATTGTAAGTTGGCTCTAGCAAGGAAAAATGTTGTTGTTGCAGGAAGTTTGTTTTGATGAGATCGCGTAACTGAGTTAAGTTATGACTCGCGTCAGTTTGTATCTTGTAATACTTTTTTAAAAAATTTTCATCATTTGAACTCAAATATCTTTCTGCCTGATCGTGCGCATCAATAATATTCAATAAAATATTATTTAGCTTTCCGATCACAATGTGGGTATGCATAACTTGAGAATTGGCGGCTAACAAACTCTTTATGTCTTGATTCACCCAAAAAGTACCTAAAATCATAAAGCCAATCGTCATGGTAAAAATAATAAGTGTTATTTTTTTGGTAAAAACAGGCTGCATATATCCATCCGATTGGGTCTATTATTCATCATATCATATAAATTAATCGCACTTATCAGCCCTAGCAGCGAAACATCATTAGCAAAAACAATTTTTAACTTATATCGCCTAAAGAGTTCAAATAGGGCTCAGTCGTGACAAATGACTCATCTCGCGCAACAAGCACCTGCTATCGTCATCGCGAGGCTGCGAAGCGCTTAGCCGTGGCGACCCAGCCTCACTAGCACTTCCTGGATCGCCACGGCTAAGCGCTTCGCAGCCTCGCGATGACGGCGGTGGGTGCTTGTCGTGCATAACATGGGTAAATAATCTTAAAATCAAAAGAGATACATTTAATTCTTGACAAGATCTTCGCGCATTTAGACAATCGCCCATTCAAGACAAGGAAATGTTCATGACTACACGTACTTTCACCGCTGGTGAACGCTTACGAACAGCATTAACTATCGAAAGTCCTCTACAAATTGTAGGGACCATCAATGCCTACACGGCTCTGCTCGCTGAACGTGTCGGATTCCAAGCAATTTATCTCTCAGGAGCCGGTGTTGCTAATGCATCCTACGGACTTCCTGATTTAGGTATCACGAATCTCAGCAATGTATTAGAGGATGCTAGACGAATCACAAGTGCTGCCGATGCCCCCCTACTTGTTGATATCGACACAGGCTGGGGAAGCGCTTTTAATATTGCACGCACCATCCAGGAAATGATACGAGCAGGTGTAGCGGGTGTTCACATCGAAGATCAAGTACAAGCAAAACGGTGTGGTCACCGCCCCGGAAAAGCATTAGTGAGCACCGGTGAAATGGTTGATCGCATTAAAGCAGCTGTGGATGCAAAATACGATGATTCTTTTGTCATCATGGCAAGAACAGATTCACTCGCTAGCGAAGGATTACCTGCAGCAATTGATAGAATTCATCAATACATTGAAGCCGGCGCTGAGATGATTTTCTTTGAAGGTGTTCGCGAACTTAGGCAATACAAAGCATTAACTGATATAATCCAAGTTCCTGTATTGGCAAACATCACAGAATTTGGGGTCACACCCTTATTTACCGTAAACGAATTGTCCCAAGCTGGCGTGAGCTTAGTTCTCTATCCACTCAGTGCTTTTCGCGCCATGAATACAGCAGCACTAATGGTATATGACACCATTCGACAAAATGGTACGCAGAAAAAAGTTCTCGACCAAATGCAAACACGTGAAGCACTATATGAATTTTTAAATTATTATGATTACGAAAATAAGTTAGATGAATTATTTGCTGAAGGAAAAGAAAAATGACAAAAAAAACTGGGGGGTTGGCAGGAATAGTTGTTGGTGATTCAGGCATCAGCACCGTGGGCAAGGAAGGACTCGATTTAAATTATCGAGGTTACTCTATTCATGATTTAGCAGAGCAATCTACTTTTGAAGAAGTGGCTCATTTATTAGTACACAACACATTACCTAATCAACAAGAATTAAAAGCGTATCGCGAAAAATTAATGAATCTTCGCAAGCTTCCAGACAGTTTATTAATGGTATTAGAAAAAATTCCAGCCGCTACGCACCCTATGGATGTGTTACGCACTGGGTGCTCTATGCTAGGAACGTTAGAGCCTGAAATAACCCGTGAAAAACAGCGAGATATTGCTGATAGATTGATTGCCTGCGTCCCTGGTATGCTTTTGTATTGGTATCACTTCCATCAACACCATCAAAAAATTGACACAACCAGCGATGAAAAAACCATTGCAAGTCATTTTCTATATTTACTTCATCATAAAAAACCCGATCCGCTGCAAGTGCGAGCTGTCGATGTTTCATTGATTCTTTATGCAGAGCATGAATTTAATGCCTCTACATTTGCCGCACGTGTGACAACATCCACAGAATCGGATTTTCATTCTGCTATCGTCACCGGCATTGGCACACTGCGAGGCCCTTTACACGGTGGGGCCAATGAAGCGGCGATGGAACTCATCGAACGATTCAAAAATCCGGATGATGCAGAAAAAGGCATTCGAGAATTATTAACAAATAAAGCAAAAATCATGGGATTTGGCCATCGAGTTTATAAAATTTCTGACCCGCGCTCTGATATCATTAAAGAATGGTCACAAAAATTATCGGCTCACGCAACCGACGGATATCTCTATCCCATCTCTGAGCGCATTGAAAAAATTATGTGGGATGAAAAACATTTGTTTCCTAATTTAGATTTTTACAGTGCAACGACTTATCATTTTTGCGGTATTCCAACAGCTATGTTTACACCACTGTTTGTCATGTCACGCTTAACGGGATGGAGCGCACATATATTCGAGCAACGCGCAGACAACAGACTCATTCGTCCCGATTCAAACTACTCAGGACCTAAACCACGCGAATATATCCCTATTGAACAACGAGGATAAACCTATGTCACACAAGCAACTGGCAGACAGCAATTTAAGACCCACCTCAGATCAAGAGCTTCTCTCCATCGCAGATTATGTGGCACATGATTCCATTGAAAGCCCGCTTGCCTATTCAACTGCTCGCTATTGCCTAATGGATGCCTTAGGGTGCGCTATGCTGGCTTTGCAATATCCCGAATGCAGAAAATTATTAGGTCCTATTGTTCCTGGCACTGTCGTGCCTAATGGTTCACGTGTTATTGGCACGAATTATGTATTAGATCCCATACAAGCCGCTTTTAATATGGGTTCCTTAATCCGGTGGTTAGATTTTAATGATACTTGGCTTGCAGCAGAATGGGGACATCCTTCTGATAATTTAGGCGCTATTTTAGCTGTCACTGATTACGAAAGCCGTAAACGCATTAATCAAGGAAATCCTCCCTTGCTGATGCGTGATGTCTTAACTGCGATGATAAAAGCGTATGAAATTCAGGGAATTTTAGCACTCGAAAATAGTTTTAATCGAATCGGCCTTGATCACGTTGTTCTTGTAAAAGTTGCCTCTACTGCATTAGTTATGCATTTATTGGGAGGTTCCTTTGACAGCATTTGCAATGCACTATCTCATGCTTGGATAGATGGTCAAAGCTTGAGAACGTACCGACATGCACCTAATACTGGATCACGCAAATCGTGGGCAGCTGGAGACGCAACGAGTCGAGGTGTACGTCTAGCTTGGCTAGTCATGCAAGGTGAGATGGGATATCCCAGTGCGTTAACAGCAAAAAAATGGGGATTTTATGATGTCACCTGGCACGGTCAAATGTTACATCTACCGCAGCCTTTTGGCTCCTACGTGATGGAAAATATTTTATTTAAAATCTCTTACCCAGCTGAATTCCATGCGCAAACCGCCGTAGAATGCGCAGTCAGCTTACATCCTAAAATTAAAGATCGATTAGATGATATTGAAAAAATCGTTTTAACTACTCAAGAACCGGCTATTCGAATTATTAGCAAAACTGGCCCACTCTACAATCCAGCTGATAGAGACCATTGTTTGCAATATATGACAGCGATTGGTTTGATTCATGGTGACTTACGTGCAGAATATTACGAAGATGATTTCGCGAGTGATCCTCGCATAGACTGCTTACGCGAAAAAATGCAAGTTCAAGAAAATCCTAAATTTTCTAAAGATTATTTAGATCCTGAAAAACGCTCAATTGCCAATGCAATCCAAATTTATTTTAAAGATGGCAGCCATACTGAAAAAGTGCAAGTGGACTATCCGATTGGACATAAGCGACGTCGTGAAGAATCCATTCCATTACTATTGAAAAAATTTGAAAGCAATCTTTCACATTTATTTTCAAACGAGGAAATCGCTCAGAGAAAAAATTTATTTTTAAACTTAGATGAACTTGAAAACTTACCTGTGAATGAATTTATGGAATTGTTTGCGAGAACGGATGTTAAAAAGAAAGTTTTAGCATAAATCATTTTTTTGACCTCTCCCCTTGTGGGAGAGGGTGCAGTCGGGGCTTTCGCGAAGCATGCTTCGCGCCGACGTAACGCCTGACATTTGTAATGTCAGGCTGGAACGATGCTTAAGTTCTCGATTCTGTAATTTACGGCTTAGGCTCAGCAGGCATCAAATCTTTTGGTTCTGCTGATATTTTCTTTAAGTTCTCTTTAGCCTGGTCAACTTGTTCTTTAATAGACTTAGTTGCTTCTTTGGTTTCGGACTGCAATTGTTCTAGCTGTGGCTTCACCATACTATCGAGTGTTTTAACATAAGGTTGGAACACAGCAACAAATTTAGAATTATGCCAAGTCTGATTAGAACCGTAATCTGTGAATTGCACTAAAAAAATCATCAACACAGTGATTAACGCAGCGCGAAGACCTCCGAACACACCGCCAAATAACCGGTTAATAATACTCATTCCACCTACATCAGAAGCATAGGATATCAGTCGAGTGAATAGGCTACAACAAAGCATAGTCACGACAAAGATCGCTGCAAAACTAACGCCGGTAGAAAAAAGCGACGCTGACTTACTCACGGTTTCGGTTTGCGAACTCACCGCACCTGCATCACCACCAGCAGACGACACCATGCTACTTAACTGTGACATGCCATCAAAATGAACTGCTAGCTTCGATGCAAAAAGACTCGCTACGATAAAAGCAACTACCCATGAGAGCAGCGCTAATACTTCTCTCAGCAACCCCCTCACCAAACCTAGTACCATTGAAAATGCAAAAATACCGATAATAAGCCAATCAATAGCATTAATATCTTGCATAATGAGTTCTCTCTATAGTGATAATAAAATTGTTTTAGTCATGTTAGGTGCTCACCCTTCGTGGTTGAACACTCGTAAGGAGACACATTTAATAATAAAGTATATTCTTAATGTAATCGAGTATCTTTTCAAAAAGGAAAAATAATGGGCGAGAATTTAGTCAGCTTTCTCAAAAAATCTAAAATTTTTTCCAGCGTAGAGCTTGAAGATAATGTTTATGAAGCATTACTCACTAAATTTGAAGATATTCAATTGGCAAAAGAGGATATTTTATTTCACGAAGATGAGCATTCACATTTTCTTTACATCCTTGTCAGCGGAAAACTTTCCGCAAACATGATTATTCCTCATTCCAAAAAAATGAGAACGGTAGGGTATATACTACCCGGCGAAACAGTGGGTGAATCGGGTGCGCTTTCTAATGACCGACGTACTTTCACTGTTAAAGCAGAAGAAGACTCTCGTCTCTTGAAATTACCCACTGTTACCTTTAAAAAATTATGCCGTCAGTTTCCGGGGATTCTCCTCAATACAATTGAACCTCTCGCCAGTCGATCACAACACATCATTCGTATTTTGGCGTCAGGTGAAAAAAAACATATTGCCATTATCCCGGCTAATGAGGATGTCAATTTTCCTGTGTTCGCTAACAAAATAAAAAATACTTTACGAAATTATAAAAAAATTGCGATGTTGAGCGATTGGGATATACACTCTGAACAAAATCAATCACCAGAAATTGATAAATTCATTACAGAAATCGAAGAAAATAATCATATTATTTTATATCTATTAAAAGCACATGATACGCCCCTAGCTCAGCACTGCTTAAATAAAGCTGGAAAAATTTATATTGTTGCCGATGGCAATCAGAAACCTTACCTCAGTGAATTCACATTAAATATATTAAATGACACACATAATCTTGTAGAAATCCGACGCGAACTCGTTTTAATTTATAAGCTCAATACTATTCCTTCAAAAACATCTGAATGGTTATCTATCAGCAATTTTTTTATTCATCATAATATTAAAGAAAATAGTCATGCAGATTACCAACGCTTGCTAAGATTCATGCGTGGCAAAGCACAAGGCTTAGTATTTGGCGGTGGCGGCGTAAAAGGATGGGCAGAAATAGGCGCGCTCAAAGCAATTTTAGAAGCTGGCATCAGCATTGATGCTGTCGGTGGAACCAGTGTAGGCGCGATGGTTGCAGCCTTATATGCTATGTATGAAAACTACGATAGTATTTTTTATCAATTTTCGCGGTTAATTGATGCAACACGCAATACTGTTTCTTTTAAAAAATTATCCTGGCCTGCCGTGTCGTTATTTAGTTGTAAAGAATTTACAATAGAACTCAGCAACGTTTTTAATGCCAAAAATATTGAAGACCTATGGCTACCCTATTTCTGCATCTCTACCAACCTAGGATCCTACAAAGAAATGGTTCATAGACATGGTAGCTTATGGGAAAAAATTCGTGGCAGCGCTTCTATCCCAGGTATTGTCCCACCCATGGTGCTAAACGGAGAATTGCACGTGGATGGTGGTCTTGTGAATAACTTACCTGTCAACACCATGAGAGAAATTTTGGGAGCCGAGAGTAAAATTATTGCCGTCGAATTGAATAGCTCAAGCGGTGATCCCAAACACTATAATTTCCCTCCTACGCTGACGTTCAAACAAGCGTTCTTATCTAAATTGCGCCTAAGCTATCGCGAATACAAATTCCCCTCGTTCATTGATACATTTTTAAAATCACTACTCGTTGGATCCTCCATGAAACAAGAGGAAAATGCATCTCTTGCTGATTTGCTCATTAGCCTACAGACTCAGAGATTCAGCATGTTAAATCTTCGTGAAAAAGCGCAAGAACGATTATTTAATATGGGTTATCAAACGGCACTGGAGAAAATTGCGGAATGTGATCTGAAATAAAGCAATACTTTACTACCAACGCATCATTAGAATACTTATTGCCCAAACAACCCAAGATATTGTTCAAAATATACTGCTCATTCTTGACTCGTTAATCCTTCTATAGTATCGTTTTTCGCCCACACCGGAACGACAGTTAACTCTCAGAACACAATTGATATCTAACAAAAAGGTTATGCACGATGCCGCTAAAGATACTCATCAACATCGATAAATTTTTAATTGAAAAGTTTAAGGAACTGGATGATGACTCATCTGAGTTTGGTCGAGACTGTTTTCAAGAATGTTTGAATGACTGGGCAACTATCTTAAGCTCACTTTGCAAAAACCCTGAAGAAAGCCTGACACTCATCAAAAAATCGATTGATGCAAATAGTGCTGCCTTAAGTAGAGCAAGTTATGCAGCAATGTTAACTGAGTTACATCAGTCTATTGCTGAATTGTCTAACCTGTTAGCAACACATCTAAAACATTTTTCATTACGCGAAGCTTACTACACTGCCTGGGCTAGCTTCTATGATGCATTTCGTCAGAAAAAAAATACTCGTCAGATACTTATCAATTTCAAAACCGCACAATCTAATTATCGAGCTTTTTACCAAGACGCGTTAGCTGTAGAACTTATTACGACAAGCCAACTTATTGCTGGCGCGTCAAAAATCGTTACGAATGTTCAAAATGACTTAAGTAGCAGCGTTAATTTAGGTTTTGAATTTTCAGAAGATTTCATTGGTACCAAATCATCAAAGTTAATCGAACTCGATCAATTAAGCAAAACGTTAAATACATTAGGTTTACCTATCAAAGTACAAGTACCTGAACTCTCACCGTTGAATCATGAGGTGATTTCCAACCACTTAGATGCCCACTTTCCGACGTGGCAAAAAGATTGGAATGCCTTCGTCGAAAAACAACCTAAAGGGAGCACTACCATCTCACCAGCTGCGAATACTATTTTGCAAGGTATACGTAACAACATTAGCAAAGCGTTTACCAGTCGCGCATTTAGTGCTTTTGAAACACTGGAGCCATTCTTAGCATCATTACCGAAATCCGCATTATTAATGGTACGCAGCACCGGTAAAGAAGACACGGTCGAAATTGCTAACCCAGGTGGTAATGAAAGTATTCCTGCTGTCGCACTCGAAGAAAAAGCGATTACTAAAGCGGTTGGCGACGTGGTCGTATCTTACTTTAGTGATAAATCACTAATGCAACGCTTGTTAAGCGGTGACAATATTACTGAACCCCCTTTCATGCCCGTGTTAATTCAACGCATGATAGGCGAATCATTCGATTTAAAATCCACTAAGAATAAACAAATAGTGAAATCAGGCGTGATGTATGCGCAAAAAAATGGAATACGTATTCAGCTAGCGCCTGGACATGGCGAGCTAGTCGTCAATAGCAAAGGTACTTTCGACAGCTATGTCGTCACCAACGAAAATGTTGTGTATCCTGAAATTTATCGCAAACCCAATCGTTTAGTCCCTAAGCTCGTTTCTGAAAATGGGAAAATGGTGACTAAATTAGAATTACACAAAAATTCAAAAACATTAAGTGACTCACCTTCGCTGTCATTGAGCACAGCACTTGCAATTGCAAAAGTGGGACGTCACATACACAAACATTTTGATATGCCTATGGATATCGAATTTGTTTATGATGAAAGTAACAATACATTAAGTTTAGTGCAAGCGAGACCGATACCAAAAGGTGATGTGAGGGTGGTTATTCCATCAGCAATTGCACCTGATAAATTACCTGACATCAAAAAAAATTCTGAGACACACAATGCATTTGTCATTACGCCTGCTGGATATGCAACTCACGTCATTACGGATAAAAATCAAGTCATTGTTGCTGACACAATCGAGCAAGCATTAACACAGTATTTAAAACCACAAGCAAACTCACCCACCAAGATAGTGATTGTTAAAGAAGTTGCACCAGCAACATCGCATGCTGCTGCACAGTTTAATACAAAAGCGATTCCGGTTTTCGCGGTAGATAATTTACAAAGTATTCAAGAATGGGTTTCGAAATCACCATTGTCAATCATTGCTGATACGCAACACAAGTTATTAGTCAAGCTAGCGAATCAAGCTACTGAAAAATCGCTTTACGACAATGAAACATTAAAAGAAGGCTTGTTTAAATCATCACTACCATCGCAGTTAACACTGATGCCGCAAATAGTGGTGCCAAACTATAAGAATGCACTGACTAACCATACGCGAAATGCCAATACGCGTTCACCATTAATGATTGGTGACTTAATCGAGAATATTCATTCTCAAAATGAAAAACTTAGTCAAGAGTCATTTTATGAATTAACCGATGCATTATT
>Ga0207030_1069_pt1 | contig 16324 bp, 11 predicted proteins | sample Alteio_BWMinCont_40_FD_153260 | JGI IMG/M metagenome (GOLD analysis project Ga0207030, IMG submission 153260) | Enriched cells from forest soil in Barre Woods Harvard Forest LTER site, Petersham, Massachusetts, United States -... | ecosystem: Environmental > Terrestrial > Soil > Temperate forest >... | reverse complement strand
TCTTCCGCTCTTTTAAATAAAAAATATTTGGAAAGAGCGCATGCTTTTTATGAAAAATTTGGCGGGAAAACCATCATTTTAGCCCGATTCATTCCTATCATTCGGACATTTGCGCCATTTATAGCAGGAATGGCTTATATGAGCCACAAACGATTCTTTTTGTTTAACACCCTTGGCGCGCTATTATGGATAGGCAGCTTGCTTTATGCCGGATATTTATTTAATAACATACCATTAGTCAAAGAGCATTTCTCAACTATGGTATTGGCTATTATCGGACTATCTTTATTGCCAGCTGCCTTTGAAATAACACGCCATCTCTGGTGTCAACGTTCTACTCAATCGCCGTAAGGAAATTGACAAGCAGTGAGACTTTGATCACAAACTCTTCCAGCCTGCGCAGCACCCCCAGTAGGCCATAGTCCATCTTTCCAGGGTGAATTAACGGGTTTTGGCACACCGCCCCAATTATTTTGGCTCAATTCAACCCAGTCGTTGTTTTTATCCTTATAAAAACAATTAGTCGACCCCATCAGCGGATCCGACGACGCCCCCCAAAAAACTTCTTTAAATTCAACAGGATGATCGCCAGCTTCAGCATTGCCTTGATAACCCTCCCACCAAGGAGCCCCCCACGCGCAATGTTTCTTTCCAAAAATCTCAGAGCAACCAAAGGTGACCTTATCCAATGAAGGACAATTAGCATAAAGCGAAATAGGCAGCAAAAGAGAACTCTGAATCAATATAAGAAGTGATTTTTTTGTGATCTGCATATATCTTTCTCCGTAAAAAATGACCAGCATTATAAAAACAAATCGCCTGAATTAACAAGCTCTTTAAAAAAACTAGCGTCATTAGTTTGTATGCAACTACCGGTATCATGCTAATATCTTGCTGGGATCTAGACAAAATTGATTACTTCATGCAAAATGCTTGCCTCAATCTTTAAGGATTTAAAATCGTTTATATGGCAACTATTTTGGTATTACATGGTCCAAACTTAAATCTCTTAGGTTCACGAGAAGTTAACCATTACGGCCATCACTCATTACAAACGATAAACTCAGCATTAAATGACTTAGCAAATCAATTGGGTCATACGTTACTTATTCAACAAAGCAATCATGAAGGTGTGCTGATTGACCATATTCACGCCGCTAGCCAAAAGATAGATTTTATCATTATCAACCCAGCTAGCTTAACTCACACTAGCATTAGCTTGCGTGACGCATTATTGGCAGTCGCAATCCCTTTTGTCGAAGTTCACTTGTCGAATATCTATCGTCGTGAGACATTTCGTCATCATTCTTACCTATCCGATATTGCGGTGGGAACGATGACCGGTCTCGGACATCAAAGTTACTTACTTGCTTTACGTTATGCACACTCTCACTTATCTAATACTAACCCTGACACGACAGGAGCTAATGCAACATGGACCTGCGAAAAATCCGAAAATTAATTGAATTGATACAAGAGACTGGGATCGCTGAAATTGAAATTCATGAAGGCGAAGAATCTGTACGTATTAGCCGTGACGCTAAAAACACGCCCGCTTATTCACCCGCTCCCATTCAACATTTCACTGCATCAGCGCCAGCCCCTCAAACTGTTCAAGCCGAGCCAGCATCAACACCCGCTCCAGCCCCAACGACTCCAGCAGCTGAACACAAACACTTAGTAAAAGCACCCATGGTTGGCACTGTCTATCTCTCCCCTTCTCCCGGAGCGAAAAAATTTGTTGAGCTAGGCCAAGAGGTCAAAGCAGGCGACACACTCTGCCTCATTGAAGCGATGAAAATGTTCAACCAAATTGAAGCAGACAAAACAGGCAAAGTGAGCGCCATTCTCGTAGACACAGGTGTTCCTGTTGAATTTAGTCAGCCATTGTTTGCTATCGAATAATTCTCCGGATGAAAAAAAATGTTAAATAAAATTGTGATTGCTAATCGCGGAGAAATTGCGCTTCGCATTTTACGTGCTTGCAAAGAATTAGGAATTAAAACGGTTGCTGTACACTCAAGCGCTGACCGGGATTTAATGCATGTACGGCTCGCGGATGAATCTGTTTGTATAGGGCCGCCGCCGCCCAACGAAAGCTACTTAAGTATTCCTGCGATTGTAAGCGCCGCTGAAATTACAGACGCTATTGCTATTCATCCTGGATATGGTTTTTTAGCGGAAAATGCAGACTTTGCTGAGCAAGTTGAAAAAAGCGGATTTATTTTTATAGGCCCGCGACCCGACACAATTCGCGAAATGGGCGACAAAGTTGCCGCAATCAACGCGATGAAAAGGTTAGGTATCCCTTGCGTTCCCGGCTCAAGCGAACCGATTAATGACGATGATGCAGCGACCATACGCATGGCAAAAGAAATTGGTTATCCCATTATCATTAAAGCAGCCGGCGGCGGTGGCGGCAGAGGAATGCGCGTCGTACATACTGAATCCCATTTATTAAATGCAATTGCGATGACAAAAACAGAGGCGCGCGCCGCGTTTAATAATGACAAAGTTTATATGGAAAAATATTTACAAACACCCAGACATATTGAAGTGCAAGTCATAGGTGATGGCCAAGGTAATGCCATTCACTTAGGCGAACGTGATTGTTCCATTCAACGTCGTCATCAAAAAATTATTGAGGAAGCGCCTGCGCCGGGAATTACTCCCGAACAACGCCAAGCTATTGGCGAGCGCTGCGCCAAAGCATGCAGAGATATGAGCTACCGCGGCGCAGGCACTTTCGAATTTTTATATGAAAACAATGAATTTTATTTCATTGAAATGAATACTAGAATTCAAGTGGAACATCCCGTCACGGAAATGATTACTGGCATTGATATCGTCAAAGAACAATTGAGCATAGCGGCCGGCAACCCACTTTCTTTTAAACAAGAAGATATTCAAATCAGAGGCCATGCGATCGAATGCAGAATCAATGCAGAAGATCCACGCACATTCATGCCTTGCCCTGGAACCATTACACATTTCCACGCCCCGGCAGGGCCTGGTATTCGTTTGGATTCTCACATTTATAGCAGTTACAAAGTTCCACCTTATTACGATTCTCTGATCGCAAAAATTATTGCATATGGCGAAACGCGAGAATTTGCATTAGCTCGTATGCGCAATGCGTTAGATGAAACAGTTGTCGATGGAATCAAAACAAATTTAACTCTGCATCAAGATATTTTACGCGGAGCGACTTTCCAGCGCGGCGGAACCAACATTCACTATTTAGAACAATGGTTGAATATGTAATGGGTTGGCATGAAATTCAAATCACAACAAATCATGCTACTCAGCTTGAAGATACTCTCGTCGCATTCGGTGCACAAGCGATCACCTTACGCGACGCGGGCAACCAGCCGATTTACGAACCGCCTTTGGATTTTACTCCATCGTGGAAAGATACTTTTCTCGTTGCGTTATTTGACGATCAAACCGATTTAACATCAGTAACAATCTATTTACAACAACAAATGAAACAAGGTTTCGTCTCACATTACCAAATTGAACATTTACAAGATGAAGATTGGGAAAGACGTTGCTTAAACGATTTAGAGCCACTCAAATTTGGTAACCGATTATGGATTTGTCCCAGCTGGAAAAAACCTGTTGAGGCTGATGCAATCAATATTATTTTAGACCCTGGGCTTGCCTTCGGCACAGGCACACATGAAACAACCGCACTTTGTCTTGAATGGTTAGATGAAAATATCAAAGGCCATGAGAGCATTATTGATTATGGTTGCGGCTCAGGAATTTTAGGATTAGCTGCACTCAAACTCGGATCCGAAAATGTTATCGCGATTGATCATGATCAACGCGCTCTAGACGTAACACGTTCCAATGCCGAGCTCAATCATATCAGTGAAGCGCAACTCAAAACGTTTCTGCCTGCTACTCATCTTCAATTTTCTGTGGATTTAGTGATTGCTAATATATTAGCGCAACCTCTAATTGACTTAGCGTCGCTTTTTGCAAGCTTCGTCAAGCCACAGGGGAAAATTTTATTATCGGGCATTCTAGCAAAACAAGCAGATGATGTTTCTGAAATGTATTCCCAATGGTTTGTAATGGAAAAAGCAACGCATAAAAATGAGTGGGTTAGATTGGTAGGTGTTCGTCGTTGATTGCCATTTAATATCTTGCAAATATAAGCATACATAACAAACATCAATTTATACAGTTGGGGAAGAAGATTGGTCTTTTTCAATTTTTAAACTGGAACAACATGCCTCTACTTTTTTTAAATAATTAATAGCTTGGTTATACTTTTCCTTTCGCTCTACACTTGTGTCATTTTTTAAAAACACAGTTAAGTCATCGCTTAATTCTTTTAGCGCATTAGGAATCGCTTTCACTGCATTTGCCAATATAACAGGATGAGCATCTGGACTTTTCGCTAGAATGACAGCTACCGATACTATCGTAAAATTAACATCACAATTACGGTCACGCAAATCTCCTGAGTCAAGCACAAAAACATCAGCTTTGGATTCAGCGCTACCTTCTTTAAAATTTTGTATAGCTCTCGTAGTAAGCGCTCTCATCATTTTCCAAGCTGTCTCTTCTTCTGATGTAAAAAAGATTTTTAGCTTAGAAATAGCATCTAATAAACTTACGTCAACTATAGGTGGGTGCGTAAACATATTATTATCCTCATTTAACATAATTATTAGGCCTCACTTTGTCTGACTTCGCTTCCGATTCTAATGAGCCTGATGTTGCAGCAAGTTTCTCTGCAATATCAGGATACGATTTTAGAAATGTAGTGATGTAAGCTTGAGTTGCTTGAAGATTCTCGCTCGAGGGGTGAGCTTTAGAACTTTTCTGTAATTCTTCAACAAGTCCAGGATTCTTTTCTAGATACTTATCTACTAGAACTCCTATCTTAACAGCTTCCGCATAATGAACATTAGTTTTAACTTGCGCATAATAAGTAGTAGACTGCGCTAAAAAATGTTTTACCCATACTTCAGCATTGCTGTTAGCATGCGTAGGTGGGTCTTGTGCAATCCATAGTGGGTTAATCCTAATATACTCCTTATTTTTCAGAGCTAATTCAGACTGTTCCTTATCACCCATAACACCCACATTATCTTCTCGTACCCTAACAATCTGACCGCGTGGAGACACGAATTTTGGTTTATCATTACCGTTCTCTGCAAAATGCTGGATCATTCCATACTTTTTGTTAAAATCAATAGGCTCTTTTATAATAGCTAGAATAGCTTTGTTTCTGGCAGTTGGATTATCGAAGTCGGCCACTAAAACTTTGTCATTAATGTAAGCAGACATAAATCTCTGCTGGAGAAAGTTGAGCTCTGTTTTTTGAAAAAGCTGCATCGCCGTACCCATTCCCTTCACATTAGTTAATTCAGCCATTAACGTAATGCCGCCTGAATCTTCTATCTTTGGAAGTATAGGTCTCAAAAGCACATTTGAGATTTCCCAATTTTCAAAGGCCTCGGGACTTAACTCTTTTTCAGCCTTATTCTTTAAAAGCTCATAATTATCCCACTTTTTCTGATTTAACTCGAGCATCATAACCAACATTGAATTCGTAACATCATCGGCTCTTATATCCTCTTCTGCCTGAGCTACTGGATCATTAAAATGTTCTGCATACGTATCGATGAACTGTAAATATTCGTCAAAATTACCTTTTCCAAACTGCTTCTCCAAATTTTTTTGGAGGGGATCTGTTATATTATCCAAGTCAGCATCGCGCACAATATTATCTTGTATATAAAGAGGTGAGTCATTTAACTCTTTAGTATCATCAGGATGCTTGACATAGACTTTACAGAGAGTATCTAAATTTAAGTTAGCAAATGGCGATGAGGCATCAGGTGTCTTTGCTACATTTTTCAGAGGGCTAGATGTCAATTTAAGAGACTTTATCTGCACTTTAGTAAGCGAATCCGCACCTTTAGTCATAACACCGTAAACAATGTTGCCCACATAAGGATCTGGATGGTTAATTTGCTTGTAGCGTAGCATCCCATTTTCATCAGGATTAGTCTTACCGTTTAATTCAGCGCCTTCCAGCAATGCATACTTAATACCTATATCGTTAAAGATTCCTCTTAGAGTCTTTTCTTTCTGAGTAATGTCGCCGCCAGTTGGAGCATCGCCTTTATTTTTAAACTCCCACTGTTTGGTTACAGGATTGAAGTCACGACGACCATTTCTTGGATCAAGCGTCGCGTTACCAGCTCCTTCACCCTCCTTAGCAGATTTAGCTTTAGCTGAAAAATTCTTAGGCTCAATCTTGCCTGCTTCTAATCCAAAATATAAATCTTCAGGTATCTCACCGCCTGATCTGTAAGTTAAGGTGTTACCATAAATCATAGAACTAATTGCAGAGACTATCGCTTGAACAGGTGGCAACCCTTCTTTGACTGCTTCAGCTCTCATCTGACTTCCAGTTTTTTGTAAAATCACAGAATGGCTGCTAGGTACACTGGATGATCGTGAGAATCGTGACCTGTCAGAAGGTTCACGCCCAGGAAGCGAAGAGAGAGGGGTAGATAATGATCTGCTAATATGTTGTTGATAAGTCATACTTCCACTCAATGGAGAGAGGGGCATACTACTACCCAAAGGAGCCACTTTATTATTAAGTGAGTGCTGGTTAGACAACGTAACAGGTAGCGGAGGCAAGCTTCTTCTGTTAGTAGCTGTAGGGCTGGCGGGAGTGGGAGCGTTGACCTTAGCGCTTTCATTATTACTGTTAGGCAACGTAAAACTTAGTGGAGGCAAGCTTCCGCTTCGGATGGGGCTGGTAGAAGCCCCACTTTCCTTCTTACTATCATCTGGTCTATTACCTGGTGGGGTACCGCGCATGCATACACCCTTCACATTAAGTTGCTACACCCTAATTATAACAACAATTTGGATTTTTTCTTGCCGCTGAGTCGTGTAATCGCAGCAAAAAACGCATTTGAAAAAATAGAAGCAGAAAAAAGATATAAATAAAAGTAGATACAAAAATATAAGCAAATAGTGACTATAGAAAATAATAACTAGATGAAAAATATAATTTTTTTATTAAATCTTAAATGTTTTTTCTTTATTTTTCAAAAAGTTAGTTGGACGTATGCGTAGTTATTTGCGCAACAACGCCCCTTGATAACTATAACGTCTATTTAGTTCAATCTGACAGAAAAAAGCTTTTTTTATTAAAAAATAGCGCTTTTCACCCTATTCATATACATCAAATTGAGTTTGGGGTCGATTTTAATACATATTTATCCATTATTTTGAATTTCTGCACTCGATTTTGACCATATAACACTCATTTTATGAAAATTTAACTGGCGTATCTTCAAAAAATGAGTTATTTTTACCATATAACTATTTTTGATACGGTTTTGATCATTTTTAGTTGATCGAACAAAGAACAGCTGGTATAATCGGTTCTTGGTATAATAAAAAAACAATCTTATTGATTAAGTAATTTTTTTAAAGAGAAGAGAAGGCTATGAATAATACAACTGAAGCAACAACTGAAACAGTAGACAATGCAAACACTGCGTTTACGGTTACTCACAAAAATCAACCGCTGCACGACAGCGTTCGTCAAGCGCTTGAGAATTATTTTTTACAGTTGAAAGGTCAAGTACCTACCAACTTGTATGAAATGGTTTTGGCTGAGGTAGAAATGCCGCTGATGCAAGCTGTGATGGATTATACGAAAGAAAATCAATCACGCGCTGCTATTCTGTTAGGTATTAGCCGCGGAACTTTGCGTAAGAAGCTAAAAATATATGGTATGTTAGATTAATTTCTAAATAAACCCTGTAATTAATAGAAAACACCGAATAAATATTTATTTATTCGGGTTTTTTTTCGTCTGAGTTTTTTGTTTTTAAGCCGAAAAAAATAACAATCTCTACTGACCTTCCCCTGGCATTTATGTATAATGCTATCCAAGTACTTTGGGAAGAAGTCTTAATCAATGATTACTGTCAGTAACGAACAGCTCTCAGATGATAAAAATGGAATAGTCAATTATCATTCAGAAGAATCCATTCAAGATGAGCAATCTCTTGCTCCTGCTAAACTATCATCTGATCCCTCCACACAGTTGTTACTATCGGGAAAATTTATAACCCATACAGCAAAGTCTGGCTTAAATCCATTGGCCGATGCAGCCGCTTATCTTTTTTCAATTATGGGAAAGTTAAAACAGCTGAAATCCTATCGTCATTTAACCAAATTACGCAAAGAACTGATCGAAGAAATCAATCTTTTCCAAGACGCAGCGAAATCGCACAGTTATAGCTCCGAATATATTTTAGTGAGTCGTTACGCACTTTGCGCAACATTAGATGACATCATTGCGAATACCCCTTGGGGTGCACAAGGACAGTGGGACAGCCATAGTTTATTATTGGCTTTCAATCAAGAATCCATTAATCACGAACGCTTTTTTGTCATTCTTGAAAGACTAGTCAAAGATCCTAACGCCTATATTGATGTCATGGAATTTATGTATATTTGTTTAAGCTTGGGATTTAAGGGTCAATATCGCTCAACCGAATATAATCAAAATCAACTTGAGCTGATTACCAATGCGCTTTACAAACGAATACGAGCACATCGCGGTGATTTCAGCAAAACACTCTCACCTTTTCCAATTAAACCACATGTACCTAGCAGCAAACCCGTTACTCATAAACATATGCCTGCTTGGTTGATCGTCTTACTGGCAGCAACTCTTAGCTTAACTGTCTTTGCCGGCATTCGGTATATGTTAGATGTAACTTCCAACCAAGCTTATCAAGACTTAACGCAAATGGGAAAATCAACCTCTTATGAAACACATGATCAAACAGTTGGGTAATGACTTTTCGACTAAACACTTGCTCCCCCTCCTCTTTCTTTCTATTTTTTCTTTCTTCATTTGGTATGGGGGACCATTACTAACCATTGCGAATTATTCGCCGCTTGCCGAACCTGGAAAACGTTTTTATTGTATCTTATTGGTTTTTGTTTCTTGGTTTTTAAAAAATATTTTTTTTCAAAACGCCCAAACTGATACACCAAAAATAAATACTAACCACCCTGAGTTCAATAAAAAATTGCAAGCATTAGAAGGCCGCTTTGAAGGCGCTATTGCCTTCTTAAAAAAAACATTAATCAGCAAACATGGTAAAGAATCCAGTTTAAACAATCTGCCTTGGTATTTATTACTAGGCATGCCTAATTCAGGCAAAACAACCTTGATGGCAAATGCTGGAATTAATTTCATCCTTGCAAAACAATTTAAAAATAATAACCTTCAAGCAATACCGCCTTCTGACATCTGCGATTGGTGGGTCACTCGCGACTTGGTTGTCGTTGATGTACCTGGGTGCTACCTCAATCCCAAATCAAAACAAATTGCAAATTCCCCCAAAAAAAATTTAATCTCGTGGAATCACTTACTCTGGAAACATTTTTTAACGCTGACACAAAAATTGAGGGGCCATCAAGCGTTGAATGGGATAATCATTACATTATCCTTGCCGGAGCTGATGAATCAAAATTCAAGTCATTTTTCCGAATTAAAAGAACGTATCAAAGAAGTATGCGAAAAATTTGGAACACATTTACCGTTTTATTTTTCTATCACAAAATGCGACCACCTTCCTGGATTTATTGATTTTTTTGGTGATAGTGGCAGCGATGAATTATCACAAGCATGGGGCATAACACTGACCTCACCGAAAGAAAATGAAACCATTATAGATGTGTTCACTCATCGGTTTAATGCACTGATAAAGAGGCTGAATAAACAATTAATTTGGCGTCTTCACCAAGAAAGAAGTACGCTTGCAAGACCGCAGATTAAAGACTTTCCGTTACAGATAGAGCGCCTCAAAGAAAACATAATCAATCTATTAAAGTTAATCACGACTTCAAACGATCACTTTAATCTTCAAGGTGTCTATCTCCATAGCGCAATACAAGTTACTGAAGATACTGATGCCAATGTCATTCAGTCTACGTCCTCACAGCAATCGCTTCAGCTGTTACGTAATCCCGTGATGCCGAGTAGAGCTTATTTTGTCAAGCAATTCCTATTGCAAGGCTTACCTATCTCTCATTATGAGTCAACTCATGTATCTACAAAGAGCTTTCAACATCGTCCACTAACATATGCTTTATCTTTCGGAGTGATTACGCTAGCTGTCGTATTTTTTGGAAAAGATATTAATCACAGCATCAAACAAACTTACGCTATTCAAGATGGCCTAGCTCAATACCGAACGGGAATCCAACAAGCTAGTCAGCAAGGTGTACACTTAGATAAGGCATTACCATTGTTAAATGCCCTTCAACTCGCTTCTACAAATTCTTCTCATTCGTTGCTGCTTCATTCTGACAAAGCACAGCAAAGCGCGAGCGCAACATATCAGCAAGCCCTGCAAACCATCGTTCTTTCAGAAATCAAAAATGATCTAGAAAAATATTTAAAAACAACCAGTATAAAAAGCGCAGAAAATATTTATACGGCATTAAAAGCTTATTTAATGTTAGGTGATAAAGAACACTTAGATACAGACTCTATTACCAATGCTTTAAAACTGGTAGCACCTAATTTATTTACCCCAAAAAACACCAAAGAAATCACTGATCATATTCGTTCTGCGTTCAATCTTGCCTGGCAACCCTTAGAGCTTGATCCTGAACTCATTAATAATGCTCGTAAAACACTGACAAGTTTGCCGCCTACGGAGCTAAGCTTTATTATCTTAAAAAATATTGGAAATTACTCTCTGCCTTCATCCATACAAATTCCGACTGACATCAATCGAGTGATACTCAATCAAATACCCAGCATGTATACGGCAGATAATTTCCAAACGATTATCACACAAGATATTGAATCAGCAGCAGCAGAAGCTTCTCAAGGAAACTGGGTATTAGGCAGTTATTCAGCATCGTTTAACGAACAAAACAGCACTCTACTGGCGGAGCAATTACGTAATTTATACATAGCCAATTACGCTTCTGCTTGGGAAAGTTTACTTGATAGCACAAAATTTTCTACACCGACCGATTTGGCTCAAACAGATACGTTTATCAGCAATTTATTAGATGCTAATTCAGCTATATCTCAATGGTTAAATACCATTAAACAAAATACTTATTTCGCTCCGATAATGGCAGCCAGTCCAAAATTATTAAAAATAAATACATTTCTCATCACAAACACTCATGAAAAAAATAACTCAATATCAAGCCTATTTGTTTCATTATCTGAGTTACACACAATTTTGCAAAAAATTCTGACTGCGAATGATATTAAAAAAGCATCCTTTGATGTAGCCATTACTCGAATCAATACTGGCAAAGCAGATGCGATCACTCAGATCTATAATCAGGTCAATGAAAGTCCTGAGCCTATAAAAACATGGCTTAATAATTTAGCTTCTAAAAGTTGGCATTACACATTAATGAACACAAGTGATTACATCAATCAACAATGGCAACATAACATCATTCCTTTTTATAACACGAAATTTCAAAATCATTTTCCTGTTTCACCTGACGCAACACAAAGTCTTAAACTTGACGATTTTTCTAAATTTTTGGGCATGCAGGGAGAATACAGTAAGTTCTTTAATACATTTTTAAAGCCCTTCATCAACACAACTGCTAAATCTTGGGAATGGAAAAGAATAGATAACGAAAAAATTTCTTTTTCTGCACCTACATTAGCTAAATTAGAAAATATCGAAAATTTACAACATATATTTTTTCCTAACAATACTAATGAATTAGCACTGAAGTTTACGATGCAGCCTCTATCTCTTGAAAAAAACACGAAAAGTGTTCATCTTGAAATTAATGGAGAATCTCTTCGTTATGACAGATCATTAGCTCGAACACCGCAAACGTTAGTATGGCCTTCTCAAAAAAATGTCTCCGAAACTGTCCTAACCTTATTGACCGCAGATAACAAAATGATGCGAACTATTTACAAAGGAGACTGGGGATGGTTCAAGCTGGTCAATCTAGCCAGCGTAAAAACAATTCGCTCCAAAGAATTACTCTTAAGTTTTGACATTGAAAATCATAAAGCAAACTACCTACTCTTTACCCAAGAAAATATGAATCCATTCTTATTGGAAAATTTTGTTTTGCCTGATCGGTTGTAATCCGTGTTTTATTACCCCCTCTCTTCCACGCTTTTTGTGGAGGAGAGGGTTGGGGAGGAGACATTAAGAGGATAAATTTTCCATATGATGAAATAGTGAAATATTTTTATCCTCCCCTCCCTAGCCCTCCCCTCCACAAACTCGTGGAGTGGAGGGGATTTACGATTTACGATTGACGCAGCAACGACAGCGAAACCTGCAACAGATTGATTAATAAGTACTTTCATTTATTTTTGCGATATTTATTTTTGCTTTGATAGTAGTAAAGATGCATATTTCTGCTACTATTAATGTATAAATGCTGAGCACTATAGTGAGGTACGATTATGAACGACTTACCAGATGACTTACCACCCAACCCCGAACCAGAGCAAGAGCCACTAGAGGGTGGTGTTCCAGATAATGAAGTCCCTGTAGAAATTGGGATACAGTTTGCGATGCCTAATGGACTGGTATCTCCACGTATTTCTCATCCAGCTGTCTTACTAACACCTGGGCAGTGGGATTCTGTGAATACTGCAGATGATGACTTTGCCCGTTTTATTGAAATAGTAAGACAAAGATGCGAAGAAATTCCCGATGTACAATCTGATGCTGGTCTCGCGAGATATATTTGTGGGGAAATAGCAGAGAATGATGACGCAGCAGATATTATTCGGCTAAGAGAATACTTTATTCAACTGAGAGATACTCACGAATTATTATCGCCAGGGGGACGGCTTCACAATAATGCTAATGCTGTCCCAGCAGAACTACGGAATCTGCAGAATCTGCAGATTCAGCAGAATGCAGAAGAATTTAAGGGTGTGCCTGAACAAGAAAACATGGAAGACATGGATGAACCACCACCCGGCCAACTACCTTCGCTAGGAAGACAGGACGCCACACAATCTAACCCGGATGATCTATATGATCATGAGTGGAATGATATTGTTCGATCGAGATCGAGAAGGAACGATGGCTTTGATCAATACGTTGGTTTTTTGAGAAGCCGGCTATCATCACGAGGTGGCGCTAACATGTCTTATAGCGAACTCGCGTCTCGAATCATTGCAAACTATAACAATCCAAGCCATGACGATAATCAAGCAAGAGGAGATTTAATAAACCGCTTTAATAACCAGTTGCTCGAGTATAGACGTAGAGTCCCACCGCAACCACGGAATATGTTTCAAGAACAACAACGGGGAAGTGCCCAGTCCCAATATGATCCTAGCGATCCCAATGATCGTCCAGGCAACAGAGGGCATCGAGGTGGTGGATCACCGGGTGCGACATAACTGTTTTTGTCGTTCCCGCGTAGAATAACAAAAACCGCAAAGCATACGATCTCTCGTATTAGATTCGGCAGTTAGAATCTAGGATTATTTAGGCAAGCTTTTCACATCCGGATTTTTAGAATAAGCATCTAAAATTTCTTGCAGCAATTGATCTGAAATACTTAAATTATTCGCTTCTTCGATCATGCCTTGTTGTTCTTTTAACACTGCTAGTCTTGCTTCAACCAGTGCTTTAACAGAACCCGAAGGAAATAAATTAGCAAGCACTCTGCGCGCTTCAGCAGGGCCTAATTTTACGTATAATTTATTCCGAATTCTTGCATCTTCTGCTGTTGTACTAAAAGACCAAAGTTCAACAGGCCCTAATGTACTTGTTAATAATTGAGTATTCATGCCGTCTTTTGTTGCAAACTGAGCGAGGAAAGTTGCGCCGCCTGCTCGAGGCCCGTGTACTCGTGTTTTTAAAGCAATTCTTGCTGTCTCAGATAATCCGAATATTTCGGTTGATCGCTTGATCGATTGTTCTGGGCCTGCATCCATAATAAAAATAGACGTAGCAAACTCAACCATCACTGAGTCAAAATCCTCTAATGATTGTGAAATTAAAGCGATTTGAACATTCCATTTTCGACCTTCACGCATATCTAACACAACCTGATCTCGCACCGCACGTGCTTTAGAAGTACGATGGAATTCATCGAATACAATTCGTTTTGCATCTTCACGAATTTCAGAAATACGTTTTCGATGATAGTCACGATACACTTCTGGCATATCGACCAATACATCTTCCGTTAAATAATAATGCCTAGCTAATGTATACCGCGCCAACATATACATGACTGCTGTTTGTCTATCCGCTGCATCACCACCACTCTTTGCAACTTCGTCAAGATCGAGAGAAACAACACGTGCATCACCAATATCAAATTGAGTGACGTTCGATAAAATGGGATATTCACGTACCGCACTTGAAATCATTCGACTGAATGATTGGATTAATGGCTCGCCTGTTGGCGCCTTGACTTGTCCATATAAATCTTCAATGACTTGAGTACGACAGATAGCAGAAGCGTCTGCTAACAACGGTGTCGTAAACCGCTGCGCTAATAAAGCTTCATGATGAAACCCTGCTAAAAACAAGGCGTCAGTGACTTCCCACCAGGTTGTTCTATCATCGAGGACGAATCCAATTTCTCCTAAAATATCGTCGACTAGAGGCTCCATTCCTTTCGTGTAGGGATGAGGCTTACCATCATCGGCTAAATATTTATAAAGCTCGTCAACAACTAAACCTGCCATATCCGAGATGCCGTCATAAGGACGCTCCGCACCAATAGGCGTAGATAGTAAGGTAATAAAGTTAACGAGGAACCCTCGCTCTTGAGCGGTTGGAAAACGACATCCCAATTGCGTATCGAATGGATTAATCGCATAGTCTTTTGTCATTCGTAATCGGTGATACGCAACCAAATGACGACTCTCAGGCGGCAATCCCTCTTTCAAGAGTGAAATTAATCCGCTACTCGATGGACCAATATCAACAATCGCGATGCGAGGCAAACGCTGAATACCACCCGACAAACAAAGCGCTAAATTAATTGCGTTAGACAACACGGACTTACCCGAACCAGGTCTTGCATACATCAAATCAATCCACGTTGTTTGCTGCGAAGAACCAGGCTGATACGGCCACGGTTTCCCATCGGGGGACCTCAGCAACAAAGCTCCATGCTTCCAAGAAGATGCTGGACGTGTAAACGGCAGCATATAGACAACATCATTTAAAGGTGCAACTGAAGGCGTCGCCACACTATTTGCTGTGAATCCAACAATGCTCGAAGCTATCCCCGCAAAAACATCACCACACACTTCGGATACTTCACATGTTCCCCAGCCTTCAACTGCTTTAGCAAGCTCAGCAGCACGTGTTCTTAGCAAACGAATATTTCCCTCAGGTGCCCAAGTCGCCATGCTCACTTGCAACTTAACAATGGCATCGTCCGTATTCACTTCCATGTTTGTTAATAAATTCGATGCATCATGAACTAACGCATTATGTGCCGCTGTCCAGCTGAGCAGAGAAGCCATCATTGCTTTAAATCGAATAACAGCTAAGCCACCACTCTCAATCAAAAAAGAAATTCGCCATGGAACTTGTGTCGGTAACGTTCTCGCGAAAAGATTAATAAATGACTTAATATCTTGTGGAAATAAATCGATAAAAATAGGGGTATAGATTCGATCTCCAACCCGTATCGTACGCAAATCGATGCTGACTGCATCTCGAGGAAAGACTTGTCTTGCGAGCGGTGGGTACATTAATCCTGATAATTCCCCTGCACCCGGTGAGACTTCTCGCAACGGAATCTTATCGCCTGGAAGAATGGCTCTCCAATCTTTATCTGTAAAATCCGCATCAGCCGAAGCGCGAACAGCATAGACCGCGTCATGCACTTCTAATAACTGACAAAATACACTTAAAGCCGACAGATCTGTCACGAGTGAACGAACAAATGAGCCATGTGACTCACGCAGATCAGGAACTGCAGCAATAAGATTTTGGCCATTCTTAAAAGCTGGAACTTTATTTTCTCTAATCATATTGAGTTTTTCTTTGTTTGCACGACCCAGCTGTTCACTCGTTAATGAAGATGGGCGCGTCCACAAAACAAAATAGAGTTCCTCATGCGCGCAATACTTTGAAATATAATCGACACGCTCTTTAAATAAATCATCTAGTTTTAAATTCAGACGTGCAGCAGTTGCTTTTGCAGGCGAAAGAATTTCTTCTAATTCTGGTTTAACTGCGGTTTTATCATAGCTGAAATGTACCTGAACAACATGCCCAGGTCTCTTTAATGTTGGTTGCAAGGTTTG
>Ga0207030_1068_pt1 | contig 16768 bp, 18 predicted proteins | sample Alteio_BWMinCont_40_FD_153260 | JGI IMG/M metagenome (GOLD analysis project Ga0207030, IMG submission 153260) | Enriched cells from forest soil in Barre Woods Harvard Forest LTER site, Petersham, Massachusetts, United States -... | ecosystem: Environmental > Terrestrial > Soil > Temperate forest >... | reverse complement strand
ACGGCTTTGGCACTGTTCCGCGTGGCACGCCCCAGATCTCGCAACCATTATTGCAATGGCCCGCAAAGGATCCGTCGGATACGCTGGACTATGTTCTGGACATTTCGGAAGCAATTGCCGGCAATGAAGGCGATGCCATTATGACGTTGGACATTGCTATAAGCCCAAACAACGTTGGCGACCTGATGCTGCAATCTGCAAGCGCAAACGGATTTCAGGCGATCATGTGGATGACAGCTGGGTTCGGCGGGATAAACTATGCCGTGACGGTGACGGTCGGCACAAATAGTGGGCGAATGTTGAACCGCACATTGATATTGCCGGTGCTGTCTTTGGCGACACCGCCGGTGCCGCCGCAGGCGATTATGGATCAGACCGGTGCGCCGATTACTGACCAAACCGATCAACCGATACTTGCCAGCTAACGGAAGAGCGCACGCATGCCCACGGTTGATGAACTGCCCGCAGCTACGTCTGTCAGCGATACAGATGAAATGTTGGTATCTCAGTCCGATACCGCACGAAAAGCCACTCGCGCCCAGATATTAGCGGGCGTGCAGGCTGCCCTTGCATTGCCGCAAGGCTCGTTATTGGGGCGTATAAGCCCAGGTACCGGCACGCCTGAAACGATACTGCTCGGCGCGAACCTGACGGTAACGAGCGGCACGATTAGTGCGCCACCGGCCTTCAATATCAGTTCGTTGCCTGGCGCCGGGGCACCGCAGGCAGGAGATCTGGTTGCGGTGGCGCAAGGCGGCCAGAACGCCGCCGGCACTTATTCAACGTTCATGGGCGGACTGGGCTCCATCGCCGGCGTAGACGGATCCAACCTGCTGACTAATGTAACGACGGGAGTTGGTGCCCGCCGTATAGCTGATACGTTTTCCGATGCGATCACACTTGAGTGCTTCGGCGGCGTGGGTGACGGGGTTACGGATAACACTGCGGCACTCCTGGCCGCATTGGCCACCGGTCGGCCGATCCGCCTCGATGCGCGCGTGTATGTCGTGAATGGCCCGATCCTCGTCAACGCGCCGTCGGTCTGGTTGGGCGTACCGGACGGCACGATTATCCGACGTCAGCAAGTCACCCAATCGCAACCATGGATCGAAATCGCTGGCGCAAGCGTATCGATAAACGGTATAGTTTTTGATGCGGCTGCATTAGCCGCTGCCGATTCTCCTGTGTTGCAAGTCGACACTGCATGCGCGGTTTCAACGTTCACCCGGTGCGCATTTATGAATGCCTGGGGCGCAACCGTGGGGTCTGGTCTCAGCATAAATTGCGGTACCAATAGCCGCCACCAGCTTACGCTCTGCCAAGCTAATAATAATGCGCTGAATGGAGTGTTGGCAACCGGCGGCGGCACGATACTGATTGAATTATGCGGCTTTTCTCAGAATGGCGCTTGTGGCGTCCAGATCGCGCCTGAGACTTCTTGCCGATTGACTGACAATTCTTGTGCCGGTAACAATATTGGTGTTGCGGTTGGAAACTGGGAACTCGCAGTACCACAGAACGCAGGCTCTGTGAGTTGCGTGATTGAGCGCAACGCGTGTGCCAACAATGCGTTATGGGGCATCGCCGCGGGTGGTTATGGTGCCATGGTCGCGAGCAACTCTTTGACAGGTAATGGAACACAATCGTCCGGCGGCGGATTGCTGGCACGTGTCGGACTGTCTCGACTTTTCGGCAATCAGGTAAGTGGCGGCTTCATCGGCATTGACGCCAGCACCAGCTGGGGCAGTCTGATCAGCTCAAACCACATTTCCGGCACACAAACCGCGGTGACGGTTGCGGCATGCGTGAACTTGAGCCTAGCGGATAATTTCTTGATCTCCAACGTCTGGGGAGTAGATATCGCTGTCACCTCGGTGGCTCTGGCCGCAGCGCTGACTGGCCCCGTGACGGTATCCAGAAATTGGATCGGATTTACAAGCGCACAGGGTGGCGGCATATGGGCACACGATGGAGTGCTTGGCATTTGCGTTTCTGATAATGACTTTAATGGTTGGGGCAGTGCAGACGTTGGGCAGGCGCTGTGGCTGCATACCGACCAGGCAATTGTGAGTGGAAATCGATGGGGTAATCAGCCCAGATTTAGCCTGCAAAGTGGAATCATTGCTGGCAAACAAGCGCTTGTTCTTCCAGATTTGGCGGATGAAGGACTTGTTTTGACGGCGAGCGCACCAATACAGTCGCTCCTTACAAACCACCAGGTCGATACGCTTGGTCAAATAACCTTCATTCGCGTGGTAAGCGGCGGTTCAGGCTATACTACCGCGCAAATCGCTATTTCAGGGACCGGTCGGGGTGCAGCGGCTTCGGCGGTCCTTGTGGCGGGGCAGGTTCTGTGTATTCTAATGACCAATCCGGGTTCAGGTTATGGTGAGATTGGTGCAAATGCATCTGTGATAATCACTGGTGACGGGACCGGTGCAACGGCTAACGCATTCGTTGGATTGCCTGTCATTGAGGGTCGGCGTTTGCGTGTGGCCTGTAATTGCAGCGTACAATTCGCTTTGACCGGATCGGTACCGCAATTGGAGAGCTGGACCGGGTTCGATTCCACAATACCGGCCATGGGCGCTGTCGAATTCGAAGGTAATTTTGGCACTTGGCGGGCCGTGTCGTTCCCACCAGTAGATTATCTCCTGCCAACCGGAGACGGCGGGGCAATTCTGACCAGCGTCGATGGAGGCAACGTAACTTTACGGCCTTCTAGTGGGGGTGCCTTGCATATCGGGAGCGGTGCGGAGCCAGCAGGCTGCACGTCTTCGGTGGGACGCGGCGCGCCAACCGGGTTTGTTGCGGCACCTCCAGGATCGGATTTCCGCAATTTAAACGGAGGGGGCGGCAACACATTCTGGGTAAAGCAAACCGGTGTGGATGCCAATGGATGGGTGGCTATTGGATAGTCGCAATGACGCGCCTATCTCCCAGCCTTGACGCCACACAAGGCACAAGGCATTTCGTGCCGATAGCGGTTTAATTTACCAGGAGTTGGCATGCCAACGATTCCAGAGCTACCTCCGGCCGATATGACCGGCAGCCAGGATGAGCTTCCTATCAGCCAATCCGGGATTACGCGTGCTGTTACGATTGCCGAGCTGCTTACCGGAACGCAACCCGCAATCACGTTGGCTAGCACCAATCTTCTAGGCCGCGTTTCCCTGGGGCCTGGCGGACCGGAACCCGTTCAGATCGGCGCAGGGTTGGCCATACAAGGGCCTGCAATTGCCGCAAACGGCGGTGATCATGCGGGCTTTCCGCAGTCGCCGGCGCTTGACCTCACAAACGACGCGATCATTAACGCAAACGGCGTGCCGATGCGGTTGACGCTATCGGCCCTGCGGGGTGTTTTTAACGCTGGCGCAAATATATCGATTAACGGGGCAGGCACCGTAGCCGCCAGTACTGATCCAGCAATTACCTCCGATATCAATTCGCTGACAAGCGGATTGGTCGCAACGGACGCGGAAGTGGCCGCGCTGGCCTTGAAGATTCCTCCTGGCGGCTTTGTTGGTCTAAATGCACAGGGACAGATCACTGACCCGATGGCCGGGTCGGTTTCGTTGGGCACTGTTCAAGTGACGCCAGCGTCACCAAGCCGAACCTTGGTCGCACGTTCTTTCGATACGGTCAATGTCGTTGATTTCGGCGCGATGGTGGGAGGCAGTGACTCGGTCGCTTCATTCAACGCCGCCTTTAATGCCCTTCCCACAACAGGAGGGGAGATATTTGTTCCCGCCGGAAACTACTCGCTCCTGAGCTCGTTGACCTGGTCGGGCAAGCCTTTCACCCTGCGCGGGGCCGGCAAAGGTGTCACAAGGATACATCTGCGCCATGCCGGCATAGGCTTTGACATTTCCCAGACGGATCCGTTCGCAAAATGCGTCCTGCGCGACTTTTCCGTATACGCGGAAAATGCTGCCGGGCCAACCGCCGCGGTAACGCGACTGGTGTATCCTAACGAACCATCCTTTGGCTACGTTACAGCTTTCATGACCGACTTGGAATTTTTTGGTTATCCTAATCCGCAGAATGGCATGCCGCCATATCCACAAACATTTACACGCGGCATCATATTGAACAATTGTTGGAGTGTTCAAATCAACAATGTTAGTTGGTTTGGGCCAGGCGCTGTGCCGGGCACACTTGACTCCGCTGTAATTGAGCTTAATCGGGCTTTTGATACACGAATCACCGGTGTGCAGGCGTATTTTGGCGCCACGGTTGTCATTCAGACCGGCTATTGTGAAGGTATATACTTCACCAATCCATTGGCTGTAGGGACTGATTATTTATTCAAACAGACGGATATAACACAATGGCCTGGCTATGTGCCGGGTAAGCTCGTGCTCCTCGGATTCTGGCTAATCAATGGCGAAGTCAATACAAACCTCGGATTTGTTCAAGCGTCCAACATCGCAGGCGGATACGTTGTCGGCACCGATTTCTCGCGCAATGGCGGCCCAAACACGTCACAAAGCCTGTTCGACTTTACGAGTGTATCGAACTTCTATGTACTGGGATGCGGGTTCAACGGTGGCCCTTCCGGCGGTAGTTCGCAAGATGTTGCTTTTAGCTTTACCAGCACGTTCAATTCATCAAATAATATGATTGGCGGCTGCCAGTTTGACAATATGGCGACGATTGTCGAGATCAATCAAGCCAATGGCACCGTGGGATTGACAACGTTCGGACTGAACCCAGGTAACGTACCGCTCTCGACTGCATTTATCGATAATTCGACTCCCAATGTAGGGAATTACCTGACATTTCAAAGTCCTGCAACAGCTGCATTGCCAGCCGGTTTAGCCAATACAAAGGATCATGTTTTTGCTGCCGCCGACGGATCGGCGCTGTTCAGAATCAACTCGGTGCATGGCGCGGCAAACTATGTGCGTGTGCAAGCTGCCGCACCAAGCAACCCACCAACTATAGCGTTTGATGGCAGCGACGGCATTATAAACGGCGTAATACAAACGAAGGGCGGCTCGCTATTTATTAATGCAGCGGGCGGCACCAGTGGAAGCGGCAATCTGTTAAGCTTGATGAATATATCCGGGTCGGTGAATTGGGTGGTGGTTCAAAATGCTACACAAGGCAATCTCAGCATGATCACCACAAACGCGGGAGGCTTGTCGGTCCAGCCGAGAGGTCAACTATTTCTGTCTCCCAGCAATGGAATTTTTCTCCCCGGATTACCGACAATTCGACCGCAAGTCGGATCTAACCAGATTTGGAATAATGGTGGCGTAGTCTCCATAGCCTGATGACGCCCGGCAATCTCAGATCATTCGAGATGAGCCTGTTTGGGAAGACCTAGTTCGATGAACGGCTCTTCTAGGGAATGGAACATGCCACCCATCGATCTCAACCCACTCTACCAACAGATGGGAGAGGTTCTGCAGGGCTTGCGCGCGTTGTCGGAGTCAATAGAAATTCGGTCCGCGCAGGCCGAAAAGCTCCACGACCTTTTGCGACTTGATTTGACTATACTAAGGCGAGATCAGAAGGATCTCGAGGAAAAGCTGGATTGCGTTATTTGCGTGATGCAACACGACCTTGGCGGTATTCGTATCGAAGGACTCGCTCATGCAGGTGAAATTGCGCAGTTGGCCCACGCGGTCAAGGAGCTACGCCGTCCAGTTGCTGAAATCATTGCACTCCGGTCCCGCGCAGCTGGCTTGATCCTGGGGCTAGGCGTATTCGGCAGCGCCCTAGGATGGCTCGTTGAGCCGGTATATCGCTGGTTCATGGAGCACCATGACTTCAAATAATTTCTTGCTCTTCAACACCCGAGGGAACCCCAAACAGCAATAGCTTTATTGCATCGTCATTGTTCAGCAGCAATGACGATGCATGTCGCGCCGATCACGCCAGCGCAATCGCCTGCGAATGGAGCGTGCTTCTCGGGCAACTGACGGCGGACGCCCGGCGGTCGAACTCTGCTTGGCGCCACACATCGGCTAATGCCGGCATCATTTCACCTGCACTGTTCAAAATTCCATAGCCGCACGCACCGGCTGATACGGGAGGACTGAATGAGATTTATCATTGCGTGGGTGCAGCAGCCCAGCACGGTGGCTGGGTTGTCCGCCGCCGTTGGCACGATATCCGCACTGGCGACAGGACAGATAACCTGGCTGCAGGCAATGCCTCTGCTGGCCGGATCGATTGTTTCAATCCTCCTGCCAGACAACAGCGTTGCCAAGGCGGATGCCGAAGCGCTGGCCAATGCTCTGGCTACGCGACCATTCAACAAGAAGGGATAATCACTGTGCGGTCATTATATCTGATTGCTACCGCAACGGTCGTATTGGCGGGTTGCAGCTCCGTAACACCGCAGACCTCTGCCGACTTGAACGTTGCCTACAACTTGGCGGCGGCGGCCGAAGCCGCCTATGCGGCTCAGCCTGGTGCCAATCCAGGCACAACCGCCCAGTTGATGCATCTATTGTCGGCGGCACAGGCGGCACTGCTGACGTGGCAAAACTCGTCGGCACCCTCCGACCAGACAGCAGCAAACGCCGCCATCGCAGCACTGGTGGCATACGAGGCCTCGGTTGCCGCAACGCCGCCGCTACCGACCCCCGGTAGCCACTAAGCCACGTCCCCCGGCGCCGCCAGCCATTGACGCCGCCGGCCAGGGCCGAATAGCTGCCACCCGCGAAGTGTGGGAGCCCGGTTATGGCGAATGTCGCCCAGCAACAGCGGCATGTGGTGGCGGCAAGCTACCTAGGCTGGACGCTGGATGCGCTTGATTTCTTCATCATGGCGTTCACGCTTGATGATGTTGCGCATAGCTTCGCAAGCGACCGCACAACCCTGACCTGGGCGATCACACTTACGCTCGCGATGCGACCCCTCGGTGCCCTGATTTTCGGCCGCCTCGCCGATCGCTTCGGCCGCCGGCCGGTCCTGATGTTCAACGTGCTGATGTTTTCGGCGCTGGAGTTCGCCACCGGCCTGGCTCCGACGTTGTGGAGTTTTCTGTTGCTGCGCGCGTTATTTGGCGTGGCAATGGGTGGCGAATGGGGCGTGGGCGCATCGCTGACCATGGAAAGCATACCGGGCCGGTGGCGGGGATTCGTATCGGGCCTGCTGCAAACGGGGTATCCTTCGGGATACCTGCTGGCGACGCTGTTGAACTGGGCCGCAATCGGCAGTGTGGGATGGCGCGGCCTGTTCATGCTGGGTGCCGCACCGGCGTTGCTGGTACTTTATATCCGCCGCAACGTGCCGGAGAGTCCGGAATGGTCCGCAACTGCCTCCACCTCGCATGAGCGTGGAAAGCTCCTCGGGGTGCTGCGCCAGCATGCGGGGCTCACACTCTATGCGATCGTAATGATGACGGCATTCAACTTCTTCAGTCATGGTTCGCAGGATCTTTTCAAGTCGTTCCTCACGCGCGAACACCGTTTGCCACTCGCGAGCAGCACCACGATCCTGCTGTGCATGAATGTCGCCGCCATCATTGGCGGCATTTCCTGTGCCACGCTCTCGCAAAGCTTTGGACGCCGTCGGACCATTGTAGTGGCCGCCTTGCTCGCATTGCCAGTGTTACCGCTGTGGGCATTTGCCAGCACGCCGCTTTCCATTGGGGTCGGCGCGTTTCTGCTGCAATTATGCGTGCAGGGCGCCTGGGGCGTAATCCCGGCGCACCTCAACGAACTGTCCCCTTCCAGCGTGCGCGCGACGTTTCCCGGCTTGACCTACCAGCTTGGCAATTTGCTCGCCGCCGGTACCAGCACCGTGCAAAGCGGCCTGGCGGATCGCTTTTTTCAGGGCAATCTCAGCTGGCCGCTGGCTCTGGTGGTGGGCATCGTCGCTATTGTTATTGCATTGCTGGTTGGCTTTGGCCGCGAAGCGCGCGATATTCGTATGGGGCGCGAACGGTTGCCCGACGAGGCGGGAGCGCCAACCCATGCATGATCTGAAACTGGTGGCGGCCTTTGCCATGCACACCATTGTCGCAACCGCCTTGTTCGCGTTGATCGGCGGCGCCGCGGCGCTCCTGGATTATTATACCAAGGTGCTCGGTAACATCGGCATGCCGCTGCTGTTTATCGAGGCAATCAAGGCGACCGAGTATTTTCTGTTCGCCGTCGATTTGCTGTGCTTCGTGGTGTATGTTTCGCGCGAAGCCTGGCTGTTGCTCCGGACCATGCTCGCAGCCAGCCATGCAGTACATGACATCGGCTCGCACCAGGATTAGAAAGTAAGTATTTCTTTTTTGAAAAAAAGAAACAAAAAACTTTTGATACTTGGCTCCAAGCTCCCGGCAACTCGGAGCCAAGAAGTCAAAGGTTTTTTGCTTCTTTTTTTCAAAAAAGAACACCTTCCTTATCTCCGATGTCGCGCTCACTGACTCGCCCAGATAATCCGATGCATCCACGCCACTTCGGCAAGGTCAAAACTGTAATTCGGATGCTCCGGATTAAAGCTGCGCAGCTCGATCCGCCGCGCCGAGCGGCGTGACAACTGCTTGGCCATGGCTTCGCCGCGCTGTGTGCGCACGATCACCCGGTCGCCCCTGCGGATTGCTGCCGCGGGCGACACGATGACCATGTCGCCGTCGCGATAGACCGGATCCATCGAATCCCCGGAAATTTCCAGCGCGTAAGCGTGCGGGTCGCCCACATCGGGCAGGCTCACCTCATCCCAGCCGGCGCCGGCCGGATATCCCCCGTCATCGAAATACCCATTTCCGCCGGCCTGGGCGAAGCCGATCAGCGGAATGCTGCGCGCCTGCGTGCGTGGCGCGGCACTTCTATGGCTGCCACCAACCAATTGCGCGAATGCCTCTACGCTGGCGCCAGCCGCGTCCAGCGCCTTGGACAGGCTTTCCGTGCTCGGCCAGCGCGCCCGACCATCCGGCATACGGCGCTTGGAAGGGTTGAACGTGGTTGGATCAAGCCCGGCCTTGCGGGCCAGACCGGAGGGTGAAAGCCCTGCCTCTGCCGCCAGGGCGTCCATCGCGCGCCAAACATCCTCGTGTTTCACAGCCAACCGCCTCACCGATTCGATGACCTGCGTAGTGTGCGCGGATTTAATGCCGCAGCCAATAGGAATTTTGCCTTAATCACTTGCTTGGGAAGCGCCGCAACCGTAGGTTGTTTAACCAAGGTGTTCAACAACTGGACCGCCCGCCATGCCCAACTGCGTCGCCGCAACACATGAAAACCCCTTTGCTACCGCGGAGGAGGCCTGGTTCTGGACCATGTGCGCACTGCGCGCACGCCACAACCGCACGAACAGCAACGGCTCCCGCGTAGCCCGGCCGTGCGATCCCGATGACGTCCTGCTCTGCGTGGATCGGCTATACCGCAACCACCGCATCACCTTATCCCATGCGACGGCGCTTCGCACTTGGGGCGAACGGCAAGAAGCGCCCGCCGGAACCAGAACTGCCGCCGCCGACCGCGACCTATGGCATGAGGCATTCGCTCAGCTGACGCCCGTGTTGCGCAGCAAGGGCATCGTGCGCTGACCAGCCGGCGCCCCCGCCTCGCCTAAGCAGAAAATTAACCCTTGTGGGAATATTTCCCTTGACCGTCCACCAAACCCACCGCTAATCTCTCCACATCGACAGGCGGACTCCGCCAACAGCTACCAGCCAGGCCGCTCCCCTCAGGGAGCGGCCTTTTTCGTATCGAAAGGATCCCACCATGGCCTTCGCTATTCGCAATCTTTCCGTCCTCGCGTACGCAAACGGATTCACCCTTTGGCACTACAAGGCAGGCCCAGACAACCAAAGCAGCGTTGCGCGCGCGGGTTATTTCAACGAGGCGGGTGATATGCTCAGCTCCGGAGATATGCTGATGGTTTCGGGGCCGGACGCCGGCCGCATGCTCTGCGTGGTGTCCGGCGGAGCACGCATATGCACCGCGCCGCTAGGGTGAACCCCCATCGCAGGGCGCGGCCAGCCGTAGGACTTCCAGCCTATGGCGCGCCACGCCCGCGTCGGTCACCGCAAATCTTCCATCACCACCGGCAATCACCAGTCCGAGGCCGGCAAGGCGCTGCAGGCAAGGGCCATCCTTCCCATCCGCCGGCCGCCGAGCCGCCGCCGCCAGCACCACGCGGTGCAGCGCCGACCGGCAACATGTTTCCAGGTATGGGTCGCGCCACATCAAGCCTAAATCGGCCAGGCCGCGAAGCGGGGCAAGGCTTGCCCCGAACGCGCCGGCCCGGCACAGACGGCCTGCCCCATGCTGCCGCTTGCTGTCTTTTCCGCTCTCACCCCCGCGTTACGCCTGCTCGACGCGGAAACCGCGCATGCGCTGGCTCTGCGTGCCCTGAGCCTCGATCTGCTACCCGCGTCGGCCAGCCGCGACGATCCCGCCCTGCAAGTGCGCACTCTCGGCTGCCTGTTTCCCAATCCCATCGGCCTCGCCGCGGGCTTCGACAAAAACGCGGAAGCCGTGCTGCCGCTAATGCGTCTCGGGTTTGGCTTCGTGGAGGCCGGCTCAGTCACCCCGCGGCCGCAATCCGGCAACCCCCGCCCGCGCCTGTTCCGCCTGCCGGCCAATCAGGCCGTGATTAACCGCATGGGCTTCAATAACCACGGAATCGATGCCTTCGTCGCGCGCATCGCCGCCCACCGCGCCCGCCCTTGCCCGCTCGGCGCCAACATCGGCATCAACAAGGAGGGCGCGGATCCTGAGCGTGATTATCCCGCGCTGGTAGCCGCCCTCACCCCCCACGCCGACTACATCACCATCAATGTATCGTCGCCGAACACGCCCGGCCTGCGCGACCTGCAGAGCGAAGCCAGGCTCGCATCCATCCTCGCGGCCATCACCTCGCTGGTTCCCGTCCGCCCGCCGCTGCTGATCAAGATCGCCCCCGACCTGGCCGAGGTCGGCCTGGAGGCCGTGGTGACAACTGCCATCACCCACGGCGCGGCTGGCCTCATTATCGGCAACACCACCCTGGCCCGGCCACCGGAGCTCATCGGTGCGAACGCCAAGCAGGCGGGCGGCCTGTCCGGCGCGCCGCTCTTTGCACGCTCCACCGCGCTGCTGGCGCGCGCCCACGCTCTGGCCGCCGGCAAGCTCACCCTCGTTGGCTGCGGCGGCGTGCGGTCAGGCGCCGATGCGCTGGCCAAAATCCGCGCCGGCGCCAGCCTGGTGCAGCTTTACACGAGTTTTGCCTACGCCGGCCCCGCCCTGGTTCCCCGCATCAAGCAGGAGTTGCTGACCGCCCTGCGCCAGGCCGGTTTCGCCTCGGTGACCGAAGCCATCGGAACCGCCGCCTGATGCATTACCTCAATGGCTTGGCCGAAATCGCGCCGGCCTATGACGGCTTCATCCTCGACCTCTGGGGCGTCATCCACAACGGCATCACCGCCTACCCGGACGCGCTGGATTGCCTGCGCAAACTCGCCGGCCGCCCCACCCTGCTGCTGTCAAATGCGCCACGCCGCGCCGGCTCCGTGCAGCGCACGCTCCAACGCATGGGCGTGCCGGATGCCCTCTACACCCACATTCTCACCAGCGGTGAAGCCACCTGGCACGCTTTGCACACCCGTTCGGACCCATGGTTCGCCGCCCTCGGCAAGCGCATCTACCATCTGGGCCCCGAACGCGACCGCAGCGTAATGGCCGGCCTGGGAACCACCCTCGCAGCAACCCCCCAAGCGGCGGACATCCTCCTCAACACCGGCCCCGACGACAGCCGTGAATCCGCCCCGCTGGACGCGTTCATCCCGGAGCTGCTCGCCTGCCTGCAGGCGAACCTGCCCATGATCTGCGCCAACCCGGACCTCGAGATTGTCCGTGGCACCGAGCGCATCCTGTGCGCCGGCAGCCTCGCCGTCTGGTATGAAACCGAGGGCGGCAACGTGCGCTGGATCGGCAAACCCGATCCCGCAATCTACGCGACAGCGCTCGCCACACTTGGGCTGCCCGCCAAACGCGTGTTGGCCATTGGCGACTCGCTGCGCACGGACATCATCGGCGCCAACGCCGCCGGGATCGACAGTGTGTGGGTTCTGGGCGGCATTCACGGGGACGAAGTAGGTGGCGACCCGGCGCGCGCCGAAGCCGCCGCTGCGGCAACGCGCGCGACGCCATTGGCGGTTATTGAGCGGTTAGCCTGGTAGAAAGGAAGGCCTTCTTTTTTGAAAAAAAAAGAAGCAAAAAACTTTTGCTTATTGGGCTCCGAGCGTTGGGCATGCTCGGAGCTAGGTGGACAGAAGTTTTTTGGTTCTTTTTTTCAAAAAAGAACTGCTTTCTTCCTGCGCTTTCGTCCTGTTACGCGTGCCCGGCGGTCCCCGACAACAGCAGTGGATCCACCTTCAGCAACGCCATGGCCCGCCGCCATTTTGTGTCGTGGTTCGGATCGAACAGCAGATCCAACGTCGCCGGCGCCGTAAGCCAGGCATTCTCCTGCATCTCACGATCCAGCTGCCCCGGCCCCCAACCAGCATAGCCCAGCGCCAGCAGGCCCCGCTGCGGTCCACCGCCGTCGGCGATCGCCTTCAGCACATCGAGGCTGGCCGTCAGCGCAACCCGTTCATCCACCAGCATGCTGTCGCCGCTGGTCCAGTCCGTCGTGTGCAGCACCAGGCCGCGCGCCGCGTCCACCGGGCCACCGCGGAACAGTGATATTCGACGCGCCGGCGGCGCCGGCTGAACCTCGAGCTGCTCCAGCAGATCGTCAAAGCTCGGCTTGGACAGCGGACGGTTCACCACAATGCCCATGGCGCCATTGAGCGTATGGGCGCACATGAAAATCACGCTTTGCACGAATTGCGGCGTGTCCATGGCCGGCATGGCGATCAGCAACTGCCCGGTCAGCAGGCCATCGCCTTCATCCGAAGTGGAGCCCCTTGCGGCCTTAGATCCCCCCGCTTTCCTAGAACCCATAGCAACTTTCCTCGCCGCCCCGCGTCAATCTTGCGTCCACGCCCCCCACCCGCAAATCACGCTCGCGTCACGTGACACGCAAGCGCCTATTGGTTACAGCAACTTCACCACAGCACCAGAAGAGCATTCCGCGATATGATTAAATCCGGCGACACCTTGCCTTCCATGAAGCTGATGGCCGCCACCGCCGACGGCCCACGAGAAGTCTCCACCGACGATCTGTTCCTCGGTAAACGCGTGGTACTGTTCGCCGTTCCAGGCGCGTTCACGCCCACCTGCTCCGCCCGCCACCTTCCCGGCTACGTCGAGCAGGCCGCCGCGTTCAAGGACAAGGGCGTCGACAGCATTATCTGTCTCGCCGTGAACGACGCCTTCGTCATGGGCGCCTGGGCCAAGTCGCAAAATGTCGGCCCGGAAATCACCATGCTCGCCGATGGTTCCGCCATGTTCACCAAGGCGCTTGGCCTGGAGCTGGACCTGGCATCGCGCGGCCTCGGCATCCGCAGCCAGCGTTTCGCAATGGTGGCGGACAACATGAAGGTCACCCACCTGGCCGTGGAAAAGCCCGGCGATTTTGACGTCAGCCGCGCCGAGGCGGTTCTCGCAACCTTATAGGTCAAGAAGTTTTCGGTTCTCGTAGGCTAAGGAAGAAAGCAGTTCTTTTTTGAAAAAAAGAACCAAAAAACTTTTATCAATTGCCCCTACGCACGGACCTCACAATGACGCTTGGAGGCGCCCGGGACAGTTGAAACTTTTTGCTGGCGTCACGGTTTGAATTTCCGCTCTCGATGCAAAGCGGTGTCTCGCGCCCGCGTGCCGACCGACCGAGATCGACCCAAAGCGGTCTGGCCGCTTCCGGGCGACCGGCGGCATGAAGCGAGCATTGGCGCCTGAGCCGAAGGCAACCGCCCAAACCACGGCGGCGCGACGATACTTCGTCACGGGCAGTAGTCTTATTTCGCTTTGCGAAACGCGCGGCTAGAAACCTGGATGCTATTGCCGCAAGGGTCTTTGGCGTTCGCGTAGGAATACCCATCAGCCGGATGCTCGGCGCCGAACACGAGCCCGTTGCGAGCACTCTTCTCGCAAAATCCCGATACATCTTCAACGTCAAACACCAGTTTCACTGTGACCTGGCCGGATTTGACGCCCTTTGCGACGGCATGGACCATTATGTTTGCACCACCACTCAATGCCACCAACTCGACGATGCGGTCACCAGTTAAACGTAGCGCCTGAAAACCAAAGTGTGTTTCGTAGAAGGCGACGGTTTGCTCAACATCGCGGGCGTATAGAATGAGCCGGTTCAGTGCCAAGGGCATCTTGATTTCCTAGATCCTGCTGCCGTCGGTTTGTGTGCTGCCGCTGCGCCTCATATCAACATTCCGCTTAGCATGAAATGTAAGACTTATGTACCGTCGGCGAGGTCCGGCTAAGCTAACGGGTTACTCGGTGCAGATGTTCGCTCAGCCGCCGCCAAGTGCCAAAAGCGGAAATGCCAGCTCAAACACATAATGACCGGCCATAACCCGCAACGCTGTCGAAACCCGCCGTCGCGCTCCATACAACCGCAAGCCGCGACCTCACCCCCAACCCCCGCACGGCCTGATTTCGTTAGTCAGTCTCACTCCATAAACCATCACCCACACAGAAAACGCTTGCCCAGCCCAATCGCTTTACACTATCGTTAATTTGTCTAACCTTAAAAAGACCAAAATCCCTGAACGCCATCTCGCCAATCCAACCGAACGAAGCCTCCGAACGCACGGCGCGCCACCTGCGCATGTGCGCGGAGCTGGCTGACCTCGCCATGCAGTTGGCCCGCGCCGCCGCCGCCCGCACCCGCGCCGACTGGGCCGAACCCGAAGTACCGCCCACGGCCGAACCGACATTCCTCCCCGCGGCGGCGCCGCAATCAGATCCCGAAACGGCGCCGCACTCAAATCCGGCGCCCGCCCCCACGCCGCGCCGCGTCGCCGCCACCGCGCCCTACAAACAAACCGAACCCGCCCTGCTCTTCAACCGCCTCGCCGCGACCGTGCGCGACTGCATCGCCCTCGAGGCCCGCCTCGCCGCCGGCGCCGCGCCTACCACCCGCGCCCGCACCCTCCAACTCCGCGCCGACCCCAGGCGCGCCCCCCTGCGCGAAGCCTTCGATCGCGCCACCGAAAAACACCCCGACCGCGCCGACCTGCGGCGCGAAACCACCACCCGCCTCGACGAAGAATTAACCGCCGACTCCGACCAAACCCTCGCTCTCGGCAATCTCTTCTTCACCATCTGCGACGAACTCGGCATCGAAATCGATATCGCCCAACTCCCGGACGAATTTCTATTCTTATCCGAAACAATAGACTCCCACGACGACGCCCCCGATCCCCGCGCCACCTCCCCGCCCTGACGCGCGCCAGGCCGCATGAAACCCGTGTTTCACCGCGCTGCGATCCCCCGCATGCTGTCGCGGCCGCGCCCCTAAACTGGCCGACGCCGACGTCCGCTTCCGCGCAGCCGAAATCATGGCGTTGGTGCCCGTTACGGGCGCAATGCAGCCATTGAACGGCTTGATTCTCTACGTCGGCTTTCTACGGCCACGACCATTCAGAATGAGATGCCACCAAGTTTGTTGGTGCTTTTTCAAAAGAACTGCGTCCTCCCTACTGCGCCCCATCCGGCAACACCGTATGTACAATCGACGCGTCCAGCGCTTCATAAGCATCCAGCCCGATAGCGTCATAAAGCTCCGCCCGCGTCTGCATGCGCTCGATCATCCCATGCGTCCCCCCATCCCGACGGATCGCCGAATACAGCTCAGCCTGCGCTTTGTTGGCAACGCGCAGCGAGCTCACCGGCCAGATCACCATCGCGTAGCCCATCGCAGCGAACTCCTCCGCTGTGAAGAACGGCGTGCGGCCGAATTCCGTCATGTTGGCCAGCAATTTCACCCCGGGCATCCGCCGCGCGAACTCCTGGAACATCTCCCGCGTCGTAAGCGCCTCCGGGAAAATTGCATCCGCGCCAGCTGCCATATACATTTTTGCCCGCGCCACCGCGCCGTCCATGCCCTCGCTGGCCACCGCATCCGTGCGTGCAATGATAAACAGATGCCGCCGCGCCTTCGCCGCGGCCGCGACTTTCGCCGCCATGTCATGCGCGTCGGCCAGCTTCTTATCGTTCAGATGCCCGCACTTCTTCGGCAGCAACTGATCCTCGATATGCACCGCGCCGGCGCCGGCATCCTCGAAGCTGCGCACCATGTGCATCACGTTCAGCGCCTCGCCGTAACCGGTGTCGCCATCCGCCAACACCGGTAGGCCGCTGGCCCGCGCCACCTGGCGAATGAAAAAACACACCTCGTCCACCGTAATGACACCGAGGTCCGGCAATCCCATGCTGGCGGTCATCGCGGCGCCGGAAAGATACAGCGCCTCGAACCCCGCGCGCCGCGCCTGGATCCCCGCCATCCCGTTATGCGCACCCGGGATTTGCAATATCCCGCCCCGCGCCAGCGCCGCACGAAACCGCTCCCCCGCCGGCAGCGTCGGCAAATCCGCGGCAACAAGATACGGCATGGTCCAACCTCCCAAAAAACACCGCCCGAGTGCGCCGCTGCGCGGCGGGGGGTCAACCCCACGTCCGCTCCAACCACCCTTGCGCGGAGCGGCACCCGCCACCAAACCCTACCCACCCAACCGAGGCACACCGCCCATGGAAATGACCGGCGAACGCCGCCTGCCCGCCTCGCGCGACCGCGTCTGGCAAGCCCTCAACAACCCCGAAATCCTGCGCGCCAGCATCCCTGGCTGCCGCAGCCTTGAGCCCGCCGGCGACAGCGGCTTCAAAGCCACCGCCGCAATCAAGATCGGCCCGATCGCCGCCAACTTCACCGG
>Ga0207030_1066_pt1 | contig 17029 bp, 13 predicted proteins | sample Alteio_BWMinCont_40_FD_153260 | JGI IMG/M metagenome (GOLD analysis project Ga0207030, IMG submission 153260) | Enriched cells from forest soil in Barre Woods Harvard Forest LTER site, Petersham, Massachusetts, United States -... | ecosystem: Environmental > Terrestrial > Soil > Temperate forest >... | reverse complement strand
TGAAGCAGAACCAGGTATATTGATGGTTCCGGCATTTGTGGCCACACCCAAAGTATGACATATAAAATAAGAATTACCTGAAGTATCCACATAAAAACCCCTACAGTTGGAAGCTCCACTTGCGGTTTTTAACCAAATCATATTTCCAAGTGAATCCATTTTTCCAAAAAACATACCTCCTGGAGTAGAAAAATTTCCAATACTTATGTTCCCGTTAGAAGTCCCTTCAAGATAAACATTGCATGCTGCATCTATCCCAATATGACTAATGCCCCCATTATTACCATTTAACGACTTTGACCAAATGATTTTTCCAGAAGGGCTATAACGTATAATGGCATATCCATCTGTAGCATAAACCCTTCCGGTTCTATCTGTTTTTATATCTGTGCCGCCACCATTATCTACCCATTGCAGCTTTTGTGCATTCGCTAAATAACCATATTGCAGAAAACACAAAATGAATAAAATGCTTCTCATGTTCCGTATTGTAGGGTTGATGGAGATTGTAGCTCAAGTTTATTCATCAGACGCAAAATGAATGCAACAGGTTGCCCGTCTTTAATTTCCGTTGAGGGGCGAAATAGATAAGAATTTTGGTCAATTCAGTCCGACTTTGATAGCCTCCCCAACTTTTTTCAAATTTTATTTTTTGTATAATTTATTGATAATCAGTATTATGTTTATCAATCCTAAAATATTTTCGAAAATTATAGTACTATGTATTGCATAGTACTATAATAGTATTTACCTTTGTCCCATGAATGCTGAAAACACCAAAGCCCAGATGCGCAAAGGCGTACTGGAATATTGTATTCTCGCTATTATTGCCGGCAACGAGATCTATGCGTCAGATATTATAGACAAGATGAAAGATGCAAAGCTGTTAGTTGTGGAAGGAACACTTTATCCGCTCCTCACCAGGCTCAAAAATTCAGGACTGCTCGGATATCGCTGGATCGAATCGGCATCCGGTCCTCCGAGGAAATACTATACCCTTACGGATGAGGGCAAGGAGTTTCTAAACGAGCTCCATATCACATGGGACGAACTCGTACAATCGGTAAACATCACCACAGGAAAAAATTCTAAATAATAAACAATGAACAAGGTAATTAACATCAACATCAACGGCATGATTTTTCATATTGATGAAGAAGCATTCGTTGTTTTGGACAGGTACCTGGAATCGCTCAAACAGCATTTCAGAAACAACGAAGGAGGCGGGGAAATACTTGCCGATATCGAAGCGAGGATAGCTGAAATGCTGACAGAAATGATCAAAGATCGCAGCGAGGCCGTTTCTATGGCTAATGTACAGCAGGTGATCGCAACTATGGGCAAGCCTGAGGATATGGATGATGCGGATTCAGGTTCCAAATCAAAGTCTTACGGCTGGAGAAATGATTATTCTTTCAATCCCGGGAAAAGAATGTATAGAGATACCGATAATAAAATCATCGGCGGGGTTTGCAGTGGTATGGGTGAATACCTTGGCATTGACCCGGTTTGGCTCAGGTTGATCTTTGTGGCGATATTCTTTGGTTTCGGTTCAGGGTTACTAATTTATATTATTCTCTGGATCATTTTACCTGCGGCAAATACACCTTCTGAAAAGCTTGAAATGCGCGGCGAAAAAGTAAATATTTCGAACATTGAGAAAACAGTGACGGAAAACCTGGATGCGCTAAAACAACGTATCGATAAAGAATTCGGCAGGTTTGACAGAAAAGATTTCGGTAGCAAGGTCAATAACTTTTTCCATGGTCTTTTTGAAGGACTCGAAGGCGGGCTGAAAGGTGTACTTCATGCATTTGCATGGCTTTTCAGTGTCATATTTATCCTGATAAGTGCAGGAGTTATTATTGCATTGTTATCTGTTGTATTTGGGTTGACCGGGATTGTTGGTTTTGCTGTACCTGTGTTTTTTTTAGATTTTTTTCATGACGGACATACTGCCTCTATCGTATTCATTCTGATATTATTATTGATCGGCCTACCCTTCATTGGGTTAATGTTTCGCAGTCTTCGGTATATGAGCGGATACAGGGGTAGACACAGAAATGGTTTTCTGAGTTTTATATGGGTGGTTGCATTTATTGCTGTTCTCGTATTGGTCTTTGGAAATTCATCGGGCTTCAGATCATCGTATTCTTACAGTACAACCGATGTCCTGAAGAAACCGGCCCATGACACATTATACCTGAACGCGAATGGATATGCTTCTGAAATAAAAGAGTTTCATGGAAACGGATGGATGGATATAAGCAGGTTATGGGACCGCATTCAGACCACAAATGATACCGGAAGGGTAGGGCTTGTTTCTTTAAATGTTAGCAGGTCTGATGATCATAATATCAAGCTTGAAAAAACATTTAAATCAAGAGGTAATTCTGTGAGGAACGCCATGAGCCTTTCTGAATCAATTAAATATAACTATACCCAGGCTGATTCACTTTTGCTTTTTAATGAAACTTTCCGGATACCTAAAGACGAAAAATGGCATGGTCAAAACGTGCATCTTGATCTGCAGATCCCGGATGGAACTGTTATTAAAATGAGAAGGAATATGGACGATATTATCTATGATATTGACAATGTTCAGGATATGGATGATGATGAAATGCCTTCGCATATCTGGATGATGAAACAGGATGGGCTTACCTGCCTGGATTGTGGCAGTGATCAGCATGACTGGAATAAAAATCCCGTTCATAACCATAACCATACCCACCGGGGCAGATGGGAATGGAAGTGGAATGATTAGGGATTCCGGAAAAAATATTTTCTTTCATTAAGTTAAAAACAATCAATTAATTATAATCAAATTAATTGGTTGTTTTTCTGTTTGTACACACCTGTATAACGTTTTGGCACGAAATCTGAATTTTGCATTCCAATTAAACAAAATTGAAAAACCTGTGTCTTAACATTAAATTAAATTAACCGAACATGAAGAAAAAATTTTTGAAATTCATGCTGATTTTAGGAATCGGCATGCTAACGCAATTTGGCGCTAAAGCTCAATGGGTACGGGAACATCCAAGGCATGATGAAGTGGAAGTGAGAGGTGCACGCCCCAGTGAAAGACATTTCTGGCACGAAGGTGAATGGGGATGGCGCGGTGGTGCCTATGTATGGTTACCCGGATTTTGGGAGATTCCTCCGCATGGAACAATATGGATAAGAGGCCACTGGAGAAACGGGCCTCATGGATCGAGATGGGTGCCAGGCCATTGGAGATAAAATGAGTGCGAAGAGCGGAGAGCGGGGGCGAAAGGAAATGATTGCGAAGCCGCTCTTCGCTCTTTTTCTTAGCTCTTATTCATTTAAAATAGATTCTATTGCCATGCCTCGGGAACCCTTGAGGTAAATAACCGCATCTTGAAAATTCTGCTCGTTAAACCATTTTTTTAATGATTCCGTATCTGGGGAAAAATGAGCATCAAAATTATTTTTAAATGCATAAAAATGATGCCCAGCCAGTGCGACTGAAATAAAACTTTTATAATTTATTGATTCCAGGATATTTTTATGTTCTTTTTCTGCATCATCTCCAAGCTCGAACATATCACCAAGGATAAGCACCTTGTTTTGAGCCGGATATGCGGCAAAATCTTTTACTGCCGGTAACATACTGCTTGGGTTCGCGTTATAGGCGTCAAGAATATAAGTATTGCTGTTTTTTTTGATGATCTGCGAACGGTTATTTTCAGGCATATAGCTTTCAATAGCATTTTTGATACGCCATGGATCAATTTCAAAAAGACTTCCAATGGTTGCGGCAGCCAGGATATTGTGCATATTGACGCTTCCAAAAAGTTGTGAATTTATTTCGTACGATGTATCCTGTACATTATCGTTAATAAGAGCCGATAAAGTTGGAAACATAGATGTTATTTCTCCGGAAATTTCTGATCCTTCATTCATGCCATAGGTGATTGTTTTCATCCCGCTCGAATTTCTAACAATCCGCTCATCATCAATATTTACCAAAGCTGTTCCGCCGTGTTTTTTCAGATAATCAAACAGCTCCATATTCGCTTTTTCCACGCCATCAATTCCCCCGAAACCTTCCAGGTGGTCTTTGCCAATATTGGTTACAATGCCCATATCAGGTTCGGCTATGTCACACAAAAAAGCATTTTCTCCGGCATGATTAGCCCCAAGTTCAAGTATGGCAGCTTTATGTTCTTTTGTGATCTGTAAAATGCTTAATGGCAGCCCGATATGGTTGTTATAATTCCCGGGCGTCGCGAAAGTATTCATCTTTTCATTCAACACCCTTTTCATCAGTTCTTTAGTCGTCGTTTTTCCATTAGATCCCGCAATAGCTATTACTTTGATACCAAGGCTTCTGCGGTGGTGGCTGGCAAGTTCCTGTAAAGCTTTCAGGCTGTCTGCCACGAGAATACATCTTTCATCAAATTGAAAGTCAGGATTATCAATGACAGCCAGGATAGCTCCGTTATCAAGAGCCTGTTTTGTAAAACTATTGCCGTCAAGCCGTTCACCCCTGATCGCCCAATAAATGCAACCCTTTACAACCCTCCTTGAATCGTGTATAATGAGGGGGTTTTCAAGAAATTTTTCGTATAATTTGGTAATATCCATAGATTGGCTTAAATTGTATGGCAAATTCTGTCAAAATATCGGGATATGAAAAAATTTCTACTATTCTTATTGCCCGCGGTTTCCTTTTTATCGAAGGCACAGGTCTCTCCTGTTTATTACCAGTCTAACTATATCCGTGTCGTACAGCCTGATGTGGACGATAGTAGTGACTTGTATCCATATACCCATAATGACCTGATTAGTTTTGATAATCCGAAGGCGAAATATGATACATTATTAAATCCATTTACGGGAGGTTTTAACAATGCAACATTTTTTAATGTGGATTTTAATGGAGATGGCATCCAGGATCTATATGTGTTTGACAGAGAGATAAGTGAGAACCAGTTTTTGCTCTTTCAGGGACTCAATACAAAAACAATATCTTACAGGTATGCGCCCCAGTATCATTATCAATTTCCGCAGGATGTTTCCAAATGGGTAGAAATGGCTGATTATAACAAAGACGGCTTGCCTGACCTGTTCACGGCTTCGCCCAATCCCAGGTGCAATACATGTATCAAAGCCTATAAAAATACCAGCTATAAGGATCAAACTTCCGGGAATTATGTAAATCAGTTTACAACTGCTGCAGACCCAATATATTACTATGATTCACTCGGAAACAGGAATGAAATAGATGTGAGTACGGCCTCAAATCCTCAGTTCGTGGATATTGATAAAGATGGATATCTTGACATATTAGGATTTGATTTAAACCTCATTGCACCAAGGTTTTACCGGAACAGGGGAAAAGGAACCGATAGCCTTAGTTTTTGGTACACCAAAGAATGCTGGGGGTATTTCAATGAATTAACCCAACATCTGTACACCCCATGGAATTGTGAACGGGATTCTCACGGACAAAGGGTATGGACTGGTACTTATGACCCGGATGGTGCGTATAAAAGCTCTTCTTCACATTTTTATAATTCCATGTGCGCTTTTGATGTGGACTGTGATGGGGATATTGACCTACTGCTTGGCGATGGTCTCAATGATTCATTGGCCTTTCTTGAAAACGGGAATATTAATGGCAACCATAGTTACCATAAAGACACGATCATAAATATTTCATTTACGCATAATAACAATGAATTTCCTGTTTATGCGCCTTCGGTAATTGCAACCATGCCAACCGCTTCCTGGCTTGACATAAACCATGATTCCCTAAATGATCTGATTGTTGCTGCCGGTCAGCCAACCTTCAGAGACTCTTTTATTGTCGACAGGGTACACAATATCTGGTATTATAACAACGAAGGGAGCAAGGCATCTTCACCAGGGGGGGCGTCAAATATTTTTAATCTTTCAACCAAAGATTTTTTACAGAATACGATGATAGACTGGGGTATTAATTCTGCCCCTTGCTTTATTGATGTGGACAAGGACGGAAGGAAAGACCTTATTGTAGCTGTGAAAGATGGCGGCGCAAAAAACGGTTTCAGCCACTTGATCCTGTATCTGAATAAAGCGGGAAAAACACCAGGCTCAAAACCATACCTGCTCTTCAAGACAGATGATTACCTTGGATTTTCAAAACTTTCAAAAAATATTTACACACCGATTCCCACGGCATATCTGAATGGAAAAGATGGTAAAACAGATCTTTTGATCGGTAATGAATCCGGCCAGGTCATGTATTTTAAAGATCGAAGCACAGGTACAAATCCAGCTAATTTTCAACTTTCAACAAGTCAATTGCAATACGTTTCGCGCCCATCGGGCACATTGCAACCTATAAATGTTGGGCAAAATAGCTCGCCTACCGCTGTAGATATGAATGGCGATGGCAAAATGGATCTGCTCATTGGCAGTTACTATGGAACGATCAGCTACTATAGGTGCATCGGTTATCTTCCCGGAGCAGATAACGTGCCTTATTTTGAATTGGTAACCGATTCATTTGGTGATCTATATACAACGGCAGGATCTAATTATCAAACGGCGCCATGTGTTGCCGATATGGATAAAGACGGAAAACCGGATCTCCTGCTTGGAGATGAATATGGCAGACTCTGGTATTACCATGATTTTGATACAATCAATAAGCTGATACCTACTAACAAGATACTTGTATGGGATAATGGCGCGAATAAAGTAGATTCAAACAGGATTTTCAGCAGGTACATTGTTCCTGCGGTTGCCGACCTGGATGGGGATGGGTATCCGGATATGATGCTTGGTTGCGTAAGAGGAGGCTTGATATTTCTGGCAAGTGCTAATAATGGTTTTGAAAACCTGCGCAATTCTTCAATTGAAGAACAGATGCCATTTAATCCAATGGGCATGTCATTATTCCCGAATCCGGCCAGGGATCTGTTTACCCTTGAATATGATAACCCTGACAATGAACATGGCGTTAATCTGGTTGTGACAGATATGCTTGGCAGGCAGATAATATCACATAAATTTCAAATGCAAAGCGGCAAAGGAGATGAGCAATTATCGACCTCATCGCTTTCTTCAGGAATTTATATTGTGAACGTGGAATCAGCCGGTCAGATACTGTTCAGCAATAAACTGGTCATTGATAAATGATATTCAAAATCCGATGAAAAAATCCCATATTTCTTTCGGATTATTTTTGTGCCTCGTATTTCCGTTTTACCGGGCGGTAGCACAATTTTCGCCTGTTTATTACCAATCTAATTATATCCGTGTGGTACAGCCTGATGTGGATGATCCGGGTACACTTATGGTAAATTATTCTGATCCTAAAGCAAAATCAGATACATTGCTCAATCCATTCACCGGTGGCTTCAATAATGCAACGTTTTTCAATGTTGATTTTAATGGTGACAGTATCCAGGACCTCTACGTTTTTGATCGGGAACCGAGCGAAAACCAGTTTCTGTTGTTCCAGGGATTGAGCAATAAATCTATTTCATATCGATATGCACCGCAATACCATTATGCCTTTCCGGAACAGGCGACTCAGTGGGTCGAATTTGCAGATTATAATAAAGACGGTTTGCCCGACTTGTTCACACATTCTCACAGTTGTACTACTTGTATTCAGGTTAATAAAAATACCAGTTATCTGGATAAATCTTCAGGAAAGTACATCACGCAATTCAAAAAGATAACGGACACACTCTTTTACTATGATGCATCAGGCAGCAGAGCAGAGATAGATATTGCAAATTCTTCAAACCCCCAGTTTATTGATGTTGATAAAGATGGCAATCTGGACATACTTGCGTGGGACATTTATTTTACGGAAATGCATTTTTTCCGAAACCGAGCCAGAGGGCAAGACAGCCTGAGTTTTTGGTTTTCCAAAGCTTGCTGGGGATATTTTAACGAAAACAATCCGCATCAATATCAAAAATTTAGCTGTGAATTAAATTCAAAGCACATTCCGGTTTGGACAGGTACTTATGATCCTGATTCAGCTTATAAGAAACTTCACAGTTCTGGGATGCACGGATCTAATTCCCTGTGTGCCTTTGATGTGGATTGCGATGGAGATATTGATTTGCTGTTAGGCGATGGCCTCAATGATTCACTCGCCTTTCTTGAAAACGGCAATATCGTTCGTGGTCAAAAGTCTAGTGGCTTCGATACCATTATAAATTTATATCCAAACAAAAATAATTTCCCGATTCAACATCCTTGTGTCATATCTACCATGCCCACTCCATCTTTTCTTGATATCAATCACGATACTTTAAATGATTTGGTTGTTGCTGCAGGGCAGCCTACTATTAGGGACTCTTTTGTTACAGACAGGATACATAATATCTGGTATTATACAAACAACGGAAGCAAAGCGTCATCTGCCGGAGGCGCATCAAATGTTTTTGACCTGACAACCAAAGACTTTTTACAAAATACCATGGTTGATTGGGGCATTAATTCAGCGCCATGTTTTATAGATGTTGACAAAGACGGAAGAAAAGATCTTATCGTAGCTGTAAAAGATGGAGGTGCAGTAAATGGCTTCAGTCACCTGATTTTATACCTCAACAAGGCCGGAAAAATGCCGGGTTCCAAACCATATTTGTTGTTTCAAACGGATGATTACCTGGGTTTTTCAAAATTGAAGAATAATATTTACTGGCCTGTTCCTGCGGGATATCTCAATGGGAAAGATCACAAGACAGACCTTTTAATAGGTAATGAATCCGGCCAGATAATGTATTTTAAAGATCGGAGTGCTGGTACAAACGCCGCAGACTTTCAGCTTTCTACCAACGCCCTGCAATATATTTCCGGACCGTCTGGCCAACTAAAGCCCATAAATGTTGGGCAAAATAGTTCTCCTACCGTTGCCGATCTCAACGACGACGGCAAAATGGATCTGCTCGTAGGCAGCTACTATGGAACGCTCAGTTATTACCGTTGTGCCGGTTACCTGCCCGGTTCCGATAACGTACCTTATTTTGAATTGGTAACCGATTCATTTGGTGATCTGTATACAAGCTCCGGGGACAATTATCAAACGGCGCCCTGTATAGCCGACATGGATAAAGACGGAAAACCTGATCTGTTACTTGGGGATGAATTCGGGCGGCTCTGGTATTATCATGATTTTGATACCATTAATAAACTGGTTCCAACAAACAGGATATTGGTATGGGATAATGGCGCTAATAAAGTGGACTCAAACAGGATTTTCAGCAGGTATTCAATTCCCGCTGTTGCCGATCTGGATGATGACTCTTTGCCAGATATTATGCTTGGATGCTTAAGGGGTGGGCTTATTTTCCTTGGAAGTGCAAATCATGGTTTTGAAAACCTTCGTAATTCAGGTTTAGAAACAGCAGTCCCCTATCACCCGATTCATATAGACCTATTTCCAAACCCGGCAAAGGATGTAGTAGTGCTGGAGTACAATAACCCGGCGGAGCGACAGAATACCACCCTGGTTGTTACAGATATTCTGGGAAGACAGGTACTGTCGCAGGCTTTTGTCATGCAAAACGGTAAGGCTGATGAACGGTTTTCAACAAATCAATTATCAAATGGCATGTATATTGTTGCATTATACTCCGGTGACATATTGATATCGAGTAACAAATTGATCATTGAAAAATAAAATGCAGAAAGTCTTATGAAACCAATACATACAGCCCTTATTCTATTTTTGTGTTTATTTTCATCAATGTCTTATGCACAGAATATCAGGTTGTATGCGAGTCCGCGAGGGAATGCGGATGTATTGGATGCCAATAAGGACACATTGCTGAATCCCTGGTGTGGCGGATGGCTTAACCCTGAATTTTCTAATATTGACCTGAACGGCGATGGTCTGTTGGATTTATTTGTATTTCTACCGGGTTATAATGATAACCGGGTTCTTACCTTTTTGAACCTGGGGAATGGCCAGTATCAATATGCACCTGATTATGAATCCTATTTCCCGCAATTACAGGATTGGGCCTTATTGGTAGATTATAATAAAGACGGAAAGCCTGATATTTTTACCTATGCGGCATATGGGGCCGGGATGGATGTTTTTAAAAACATTTCTGATGCCGGAGGCCTTAAGTTTAAGCAGGTTTCGCCAATTGGGGGTCAATTAAGCTTTAATGCCGACGGCGGTTTCAAAGAAAATATATATGCCGGAACGGCAACAGTTCCTGCTATTACCGATATTGATGGTGACGGGGATATTGACATCATATCCTTTAATCCATTGTTCACAACGGCGCATTATTTTAAAAATAATGCTGTAGAAAAAGGAGAAAGCCTTGATAGTCTTGATTTCACGAGTCCAGCCTGTGCCTGGGGCGGATTTGTGACATGGGGTGGACTTACAGTTGACAGCACTTTAAAAATTCATTCAAGGCAAGCTTGGACACCTTTTGGATGTGGCGCTTCTATGAACCAGAATAAGCACGGCGCTTCCACCATGCTTGCCATTGATATGGATAACGATGGGGACATGGATCTGTTGTATGGCAATCTCTTCAACAATTTTATTGTACAAATGACCAACGGGCGTATTGAGTCAGGTGTGGTTAAAAATAAGCATGATACCATTGTAACGGTAGATTCCGGATTTATCGGAGACAGCCATAAAGTGAACGTTCCCAGTTTTCCAGCTGCGTACTTTGCTGATGGTACCGGTGATAATATACCCGACCTGATTACGGCTCCTTTCCTCGATTCGGGAATTGTACCTGACCATAAAACATACCTGTACCGGAATAACGGATCAACAGCACCTGGCAATCATTTTGATTTTGTTACTGATAATTTTCTCCAGGAAACCATGTTAGATTATGGGGAGCATGTTGCGCCTGCATTTTTGGACTATAACAATGATGGCCTCATGGACCTTGTGATTGCCACCCGTGGCAACCCTGACGGCGGATATACAAATGCAATTGGGCCATACCATGTTGGAGATGGAAACCCGAATGCGTATGACCACCTCGAATTATTTAAAAATATCGGATCAAAAGACAAGGCCGTCTACGAAAAAGTAGATGATGATTTCGGCTCCTTAAAAAAATATAAACTCACTTTTCTGGCGCCCACTTTTGCTGACCTGGATGGTGACGGAAGGCCGGATATGTTTATTGGTTCTAATTCAGGTAAAGTTTTGTATTTTAAAAATATGGGAGATTCGGACAATACCCTGCAATGGAAACTGGTAAGTGATTCTTTGCCTGGTATTAATGCAACTGGTCACAGTGCACCGTGTTTTGCCCATATAAGTAATGATTCCCTCTACGACCTTGTTTTAGGTGGTGATACCGGCACTATAAGCTACTATAAAAATACGGGGACAAAAAAAGCACCTCAATTCAAATTTATAACTGGTAATTTCGGCAATGTTAATATAAATTATTACTATAAATGGCCCTGGCACTATGACTCAAATGGCAATCCCATTGATTCGCTGACTTATGAAACTAATGTAAGATCATCCCCAACCATTGCAGATTTAGATAATAATGGAAAACCAGATATGGTTGTTGGCTCCACATCCGGAGAGATGTATTTCTATTTCAATTTCACAGATAATTTGAATGGCTCGTTCGTTCGCACCGATACGGTATTCTACAATACATTGAAAAACACCAAAGAGGACAAAAGACTTGGATCATTTGCGATGCCTGCTGCAGCTGACCTTGACAATGATGGATTTCCTGAATTATTGGTGGGCAACTATCCGGGTGGCATAGAATATTTTGGCTCTAAGCAGGTAAAACTCACCAGGCTCCATTACAGCGCTGTACAAACCCCTCCTTCGTTTGGTTCTATGTTTAATCTGTACCCAAATCCGGCAAAGGATAAAGTGGTTTTACAATATAATAATAGCCTTATGCCTGAAAATGCGGAAGTAAGCATTACTGATCTATTAGGAAAAACTGTGGTTACGAATCCGTTTTTTATGGCTGCCGGAAAAGGAAAAGAACAGATCTCAACTTTGGGTATGGTTCCCGGCGTTTATATTGTGAGCATTGTTACAAACGATCATTATTATTCGGGCGGGAAACTGGTTATTACGAGATAAATTCCTGAATCTTATTCGTTTATTTCACTATTCTTCAATTCGATAGCTTCTTTGATTGGTTAAGAAAAATGATCTTTCGCTAAATTTTATATTGGATGTATTAATATTCTTTTAATTTAGCTCCCTGAAACCAGCAAAAACCGATCTATGAAAGCGCCATTACTTACAGTTGTTTTTTGGGTATTATTTGCTACGGCAATGTATTCTCAAACTGCTGCTAATTATTACAATAATGGTAAAGCCATGTCTGATCAGGCTACCATGATGCTTTCAAAAATGAGCACATTTGACAAGGCTACCAACGATAAGATCATAGATCTTTACAAGCACTCTGCCGAAAGCTATTTGAATGCTGAAAAAGCCATGGGAGGGTTAAAATATCTGGCTGGCTATAGTGCTTCACTCTGTTTATATAAAGCAGCAGTCCAATGCGAAGCCGGGTCTGAAGATTCTAAAGCTTATGATTTGATGAAGCAGGTTTTGGACCTTTGGCCGACGCTGACAAGTTTGCCTGCACCGAGGGTATGCAAAGAAAAATCAATCTCGAGAAGCGGCTACGTAAATATCTTCCCGGCAGCAGATTCCATTCCGGGATGGTCGTATAATTATTATATGTCGAGATATCTTCTGAGCGTTTTATCAAACAAACAGAATAAACCCGAAGATGCTTTAAAATTTGCCGAAGAGGTAGCGGATAATTTCAAAAGCGATCCTGCAACTACGGGAAAGATGGCTTTTTTTGCAGCATCTATTTTTCGGAAACAGGGAAATATTTGTGAGGCAGGTAAATATGCTTCTATTAATATCGAAAACATATCTGTGCTTCCTTTAAAAGAGGATGAGCCTGATATGAAAATCAAAAACAAGCAATTGATGGAAATGACTGCTTGCATGTTTGCTGCGGACAGTCAGAAATGCATAAAACCCAAATTGGCCGAAGGAGCAGTGGCTATTCTTGCGTCACTGCAGGAACCATGGAAAATTAATCCGCATCCGGTGTATGATATGGGTGAGCTCCTTTTTGTGAATGGCATGCATAGTTTCAAATTAATTTTCAGTGAGTATAAACTCGCGATGTCCCAGGGAGATTCTAATATGGCTCATGTATGGGACAGCCGTCTTACCGAAAACAGAAGGCATTTTAGTTCGACCGATTGGAGGACCCTTTCGGCATTTTATGATAATTACCTGACAAAAACCCATTTGCGCGACGATGCCATCAAAAGCGCTCAAAAGAAAGAGCTTCAGGAAGCTACGCATGTACTTATTGGCATAGAACCCACTGTGATTCCTTTGGGTCAATATGCGGCCGGCATACAGGTGATGGGGAAATATGTAAGCCATGAATTAAGAATTGGTTACGTTGCCAACGGCGTAAAACCCTTTCTAAAAGACGCTACGGATACCGAAAGTGTACCTTTGTATATGCTCACACATTATAATGGATTCCAGGTTTCGTATAGTTTTAAAATATTGACAAAAGGAGAATATAATCCACAGGCCTATACCTATATCGGCGCTGAATTCAGATATACTCTCAGGAATTATACAGACCTCTTGACCTATTACAATAAGAACGATACTGCAGAACACGTCAATAATGTAAATCTAAAACCCCAGGCATCAGTTTATGATGCGACACTTCTTTTTGGAGAGATCATAAAAGGAAAAAAATTATTTTTTGAGCTTTTCGGAGGGCTGGGCGTTGGGTATAAGACAATAACATACAGCAATCCAGGCTTTAATCCCAATACCGATGCGGTAGCTAACGCAGCATTTAAACCAACCGTCTGGGATAAAATTTATGTTCCGATCAGGTTTGGGGTAAAAATAGGGTTGGTGCTGTAAAGCAATTTGAAAATGTGTTGATGTGCCAATGTTATGATTGCTTCGCAAGAGAGTTATCTTGCGTAAGCCCATTAACACATTAGCATATTATCACATCAGCACATTTTTTTCACGCCCCGAAATCCAATCTTACTTGAATCCCGTATGTGGGTTTAAACAATTAAAAACTTTACAAAATGAAAAAGATTATCTTAACCCTATGCGTTTCCGCCTTCATCATGACGGCAGTGAAATCAAATGCTCAGATGGTAGGCGGCGCCATGATGGTTCCTACCAAAACGGTTCCTGAAAATGCCATGGGTGCCAAAAACCTCACAACGCTTGTTGCGGCAGTAAAAGCAGCCGGACTTGTAGAAACACTCAATGGCCCAGGCCCTTTCACGGTTTTTGCACCTACAAACGATGCATTTGACAAACTCCCAAAAGGAACGGTTGATGAATTGTTGAAACCCGAAAACGTTGACAAACTCAAAGGTATTTTAACTTACCACGTTGTGGCAGGAAAATACACTTCTAAAGACCTTAAAGATGGCATGACCCTGACAACTGTAAATGGCCAGACAGTGAAGATCACTAAAAAAGGAAAAAACTGGATGGTAAACAATTCAAAAATTATTGTTCCTGATGTCATGGACAAAAATGGCGTATCATTTGTGATTGATACAGTAATGCTTCCTCAATAAGAATGCCTTATCTCCGCGATACTTTCAGGTGCAGGGTTTTTTACTAACGCCTAACCCCTGATTCCTAACGCCTTATTTCATGTTTTGTTTGGGTTTGTTCCCTAAAACTGTCCCCCGGATGATTCTTTCGGGGGATAGTTTTTCTTAGCCCGCCGTAGCCTTAGCAAAGGAGGGTTTCTTACCACTTATCACTTATCACGTGCCACTAATCTTCCATCCACTTTTCAAACTGTTTCCTCAGTTCATGAGCGTCTTTCAGCTTCATTTTTCCGGATTCAACCAATTTTTGCTGGCGGCGGAGCAGGGCGTTATCATATAATTCCCTTTCTTCGTCAGTAAGCGGCTCTATATGTGGAACCTGGACGGTTTGGCCCTCCTCATTAAGGGCAACGAAGGTATAAAAAGCCTCATTGCACCTGATTTTATTGCCCTTGGTCAGGTCTTGAGTCCAGACTTCTATATATACCTCCATCGAAGTATTGAAAGCCCTGACGCATTTGGCCTGAAGGGTTACCAGGTTGCCGAGTTTTATAGGCTGGTTGAACGCAACATTATTTACTGCGGCAGTTACACAGATAGCATGAGCATGTTTTTGAGCGGCTATGGCAGAGCAGATATCCATCCAGTGCAGGAGCCTGCCTCCCATTAGATTGTGGAGGGTATTGGTGTCATTGGGCAACACCAGTTCGTTCATAACCGTTAGCGAATCAGAAGGACGTTTAATTTCCATTTTAAGTCAGATGTGATAATGTGATAATATGCTAATGTGATAATTGGCTTACGCAAAAAGCTTTGCTCACTACTTGTGATCCCGAGGTGATTCGAACACCCATCATCAGAACCGGAATCTGACATTCTATCCATTGAACTACGGAACCAGAGGTGCAAAGGTAAAATATTATAGTAAGTCTTTAACTTTAGTTTTTAAGAACCTTCTTCCAGCAGCAGTCTTGAGATATTTTTCACGCGCAACAGCCTCGGCAACAGTCTCAAATGCTTCATAATAAATTATTTTAAAAGGAATATATGGAACAAGTGATTTTGTCATACCAGTATTATGCTGGCGTAGACGTGAATCCAAATCCTCGCAATGACCTTTGTATAAATAGTCATGATTGAGGCTCTTAAGAACGTATGCGTAAAACATTTATTTGGGTTCTTAACTGTGATCCGAAGGGATTCGAACCCCCAACATCAGAACCGGAATCTGACATTCTATCCCCGTCCGAACGGTTCATCCGGGCGGGCATTGAACTACGGAACCAGAGGTCCAAAGGTAGGGATTGAGAATTATGAATTGAGAATTATGAGTTACGAAATAGCATTTTCAAAACCATTTGGGGTTCTATCATCTACAAAAACAACGCCCCGGCTCATGCCAGGGCGTTGTAAAGAGAGAGAGAATGAAAAATAGGTTGGTTAGGCTTTAAATGGGATCTTCTATTTCTTATTAAATTTGTTTTTTTACACTTTTAGTTAAAAATGAGGCTAAAAAATCACATTCTTTTCTCATCTTATTGGTTTTAATACTTTAAAAAATGGTCTTCCTTATCAGAAGCCGCGCCCAAAGCCGTTTAACAATTTACCCCAATTATTAATACCTCCCCGGTATGGATCAGTTGGCCTTGGAACGCAGTTTCTGATTAAACAACAATCTAAATATTTCATGTACAATGAACCAGGTTATGGAATGTCCCTTGCTCATGGCTCTTGAATGTCTTTCATTGATCCTTGCTACTTCAAATTGAATCCGGTGATATTGCTTTAATGCTTCGGCACTTTCTAATGTCTTGTACATATTATTCCTGTTTAAAATTGGTTTGTCAAAAAATTTGTTTTTCATTCGTATTGTATTTTCATACAAATAGTTAAATCATAAAAATATTAATTCAAAATCGCATACCATCCCCTCCGCTCATCATTTTTGATCATTGAAATCCTGGTTTTGAAAAAGGGTTGGATGGACTCAAATATGCATCCAACCCTTGAATTTTAAAAATACTAATCTCCTAGATGCCCACCTAAACTAGTATCGAGTATCGCAATACCACTGATAACATTTACAGTAAGGGTGCCAAGAGTACCAGTCCACTGAACAACGATTGTATCAGTTCCTTCCCCTGACATGATATTGCCTCCCGTTATTATCCATTCATACTCAACTCCATCAGCAGGGAGCACATTGTATGTATAGGTTTCTAATGCAGCAAAAGTGGTTGGTCCAAATATCGTATATGGGCCTCCTTTGGGTGGTTTTGGTTTTTTTTCGTCTTGATTTTCCATGATTCTCTTTTTTTATTTTGTGTTAACGATGCAAAGATGCGGATATAGAATGCCTCCTTCCAAGGCGAAAATCAAAATTTGTACCCGCCAAAATGGTCCTTTTTTACATCGGATAAAATTGGTGTTT
>Ga0207030_1065_pt1 | contig 17091 bp, 17 predicted proteins | sample Alteio_BWMinCont_40_FD_153260 | JGI IMG/M metagenome (GOLD analysis project Ga0207030, IMG submission 153260) | Enriched cells from forest soil in Barre Woods Harvard Forest LTER site, Petersham, Massachusetts, United States -... | ecosystem: Environmental > Terrestrial > Soil > Temperate forest >... | reverse complement strand
GCATGCTCTACAATAACATTTCCTGATCGAATATCTGCGTGCACGAAACCCAATGCATGAAAACTCTCAACTTCTGAAATGAATGCAATAGCCAATTCCATGAATTGTCTGACACTGGAAATATCGTAATGATTAATCTCTGGACCACTAAAATAAGGCATGAGTATGCACATTCTTTTAGACTCATTCTGAGTAAAAGATCCCAAACCATATCTTAATTGATTAATCGCAGCTTCTTTTTTACATTCTTCTATTTTGGTGTTGGATCCATGCGTATAAGATTTTACAACGCAGGTTTCGCCATCATTAGTTTTATAAATAAATGCTTCGCCATGATTTCCTTCTCCCAGTTTTTTTTCTTCAAAAAAATATTTGCCATTGCTAAGTTTAATAGCTGTTTTTTTGTTTGGATTTGCAACCGTATGCTTTGGTACAAATTCAAAAGAAACATTGTTTGATTTGCTAAACATAGTTTGCCGTTAGACATGATAATGGATAACTTTATCAAGTATAGCAGAAGTGTGATGGTTAAATAATTAACGAATATAAACAATAAGTCAGTCCAAAAACATCCGACTCAAAGACCCCGCCCCACTGATTCGCCGAATAGCTTCAGCAATCATATGACTTAAACTGAGCGATCGTATACGGCTGCAATTGAGAGCGTTTTTCTGTAGGGAAATCGTATCGGTTACAACAATTTCATCTAAGGTTGACGACTCTATATTTGCAATTGCTTTACCTGAAAATACGGGATGAGTGACATAGGCAACGACTTTGGCGGCACCATGTTCTTTTAATGCATCAACTGCTTTGCAAAGCGTGCTGGCGGTATCGGCAATGTCATCCACAATGATGCAGTCACGATCTTTCACATCGCCGATGATATGCATGACTTGTGCTTCATTGGGTTGAGGTCTGCGTTTGTCAATGATGGCTAAGTCAGCCCCGGGGATGCGTTTTGCAATGGCTCTTGCGCGTATCACTCCACCCACATCCGGCGAAACAACCATGATGTCTTTGTAAGCTTTTTGATGGATATCTTCGAGCATAATGGGGGTGCTGTATAAGTTGTCCACGGGCATATAAAAGAAACCCTGGATTTGATCGGCATGCAGATCGACTGTTACGAGTCGGCTGATGCCAACCGAGGCCATCATATCAGCAACAATTTTTGCAGTTATCGGAACGCGTGCTGAGCGCACTCGCCTATCTTGGCGAGCGTAACCAAAATAGGGAACAACGGCGGTAATTTTTGCTGCGGATGCCCGTCGGAGCGCATCAGCCATAATAATTAGCTCCATTAAGTTGTCATTGGAGGGTGCGCAAGTTGATTGAATGATAAAAATATCTCGCCCTCGAACATTCTCTTGGATTTCTACCATGGTTTCACCATCGGAGAATCGCCCCAATAGTGCTTTTCCTAGAGGTAGATTAAGATGTTCGACAATGCTTTGTGCGAGAGATTGGCTTGCGTTTCCACTAAAGATCATTATTTCAGGCACGTCTCGGTTCCTTGCTGACTAAAGATAGACCAATGATGTTTGTTATTATAGTGTAAGATTGCTTAAGGATATAACTAGATTTTTTTATTTTAAATTGAATTGGCTGGGGTGCTAGGATTCGAACCTAGGAATGCCGAGATCAAAACCCGGTGCCTTACCACTTGGCGACACCCCAGTGTGTGAAGATTCAGAACAAGAGGTTGGTCCTCAGGCTCAGGGCGCTATTTTGCTGACTCGTTTACGTGGTGTCAATGGGAAAGTAAAACAATTACCATTCTGTGATAATAATTTTGATGTTAAGGCCTGAATGGTTCATAAATATTTTAGTAGGAAGGTCAATTCCATGTGCGGTCGTGTAACTTAGGAACTGTATCTGCCAGCCAGCTTGGGTTAACTGTGTTAAGCGATGATATGGGTCATAACTTTTTTGGGCAGATGAATTTGGAGCTGGTAAGCCTCGCACCCAGTAATAAAGATTTGAAATAGGTAATTTCCAACCAGACTGCTGTGCCACCAGCTGTTCTGGGGTGTTTGCAATGGCCTTTTTGCCATCTGACGATTCTAAAATGACTTTTCCAGGCTGACCTTTTAAGGTGAGAGAGTTAGTCCCTAAAGGGCCAAATAATGAAATCGTGTAATTCCCATAAGACTGTTGCCAGCTCAACGATGCGGTAATGCTATCTGTGTTTGAATGAATGGCAACTTTGCCCGATATATTCCACGTTTTCAAATCCAACAATGCTTGCTGACGATCCTTAGCTGGCATCACTTGATTGGGTGTTCCTGGCATAGTGGGTGTTGTTGCTGTCGGTTCTGTTGCGCATCCAGCAAGAATAAGAGATGGCAGAATAATAGAGAGCGAGGCTAATGAGAAATATGTTTTCATGATCAAATTATATCTGGTCTTGATAAAAAAAACATCTGCCAAGTGAGGCGATATATCTTTCATAACGGGCGCCTTTGTTCAATAATAATGAAAAGTTAATGATCAAATCTAATCCTTTGGTTTTTGCACGAGTTAACATAAAATAGACATCCTTTAGAATTAAGTAATCCTCATGCCTATTATAGTTTGCGGAATGAATCACAAGACAGCCTCCCTCGAATTACGCGAGAAGGCCGTTTTTTTTCTTGAAAAATTACCTCTCTATCTTAATGATTTGTTGTCATTGGAAACTGTGCATGCAGCCGTTATTTTATCGACGTGTAATCGTTCTGAGGTTTATTGCGCTGCAGAAGATATTGAATCTGTTATTGATTGGTATTGTTATCAACATCAATTAGAGCGTTCTGAGTTAGAATCCTCTTTATATATTTATGAAAATCAAGAAGCTGTTAACCATATTATGAAAGTAGCTTGTGGGTTGGATTCGTTGGTTTTGGGTGAGCCAGAAATTCTCGGCCAGCTGAAGCAGGCATTCTCTGAAAGTTGTGCTAATGGTGCAGTCAACTCATCGTTTAATCGCTTGTTTCAGCAAGTGTTTGCGGTGGCAAAAGAAGTTCGCTCATCGACTGCAGTTGGGGCTTGTCCTGTTTCGGTGGCGTCAACAGCAGTGGGATTGGTTAAACAATTACGTCCTGATTTTTTAGAGGCTAACATTGTTGTGATAGGGAGTGGAGATACTTCTGAATTAGTCATCCGGCATTTGAAAGCTCACTCTGCCAAAAAAATCATTGTTGCAAATAGGAATATAAAAAATGCGGCGTTGTTGGCAGAAAAATACGGCGCTCGAGCAATAGCATTGCATGATCTTCCACTTACGTTAGCAAATGTGGATATTGTCGTGTCTGCAACAGGAAGTGCGCTTCCCATTATTACTTATGAAATGATGAACAGTCTTGCTCCTAACAAAGCAATAACACTGATTGATATTGCTGTACCTAGAGATATTGATCCTAAGGTTGCGCAGTTAGATTTTGTTAGCTTGTATTGTATCGATGATTTAAAACAAATGATTCAACATAACTTGCAAGGTCGTGAACATGCTGCAGAAAAAGCATATGAAGTCATTCAGAAAAAAAGTTTAGAATTTATGGGATGGTTGAAATCGTTTGATATGGTGGCTTTTACGATTCGCTCCTATCGAAAACAAATCGAAGAAATTTGTCAAGCAGAGCTTGCCAAGGCAGTTCGTCATCTGGAAAAAGGCGATGATCCGTTACATGTTTTGACGAACTTCGCACACTTATTTACAAATAAATTATTACACTCTCCTAGCGTGCAATTACGTCAAGCCGGCGTAGAGGGACGTTTAGATATTTTAGAATTAGCCCAACAATTATTTGCGGCTCCTGAAGTAGAACCCATATGAAATCTTCGATACAAAAAAAATTACAATCATTAGTAGAGCGTCATGAAGAATTGAACGCGTTGTTATCGGATCCTGAAGTGATAACAAAGCAAAATCAATTTAGAGAATATTCCAAAGAATATGCGCAATTAGAGCCTGTCGTGAATGTTTTTAAGCGTCATCAATCATGTGTTCATAATATCGAGAGTTCTCAAGAACTAATGAGTGATGCAGATCCTGAGTTGCAACAATTAGCTCAACAAGAGTTGGTGCTTGCAGAAGCCGAAAAAACTCAACTTGAAAATGAATTACAAGTTTTGTTATTACCGCGCGACCCGCACGATGATAATAATATTTTTTTAGAAATTCGTGCGGGTGCGGGTGGTGATGAAGCCTCTATTTTTTCAGGTGATTTATATCGCATGTATCTGCGTTATGCGGAAGCGCAAGGTTGGCAGGTAGAAGTCATTAGCTCACATTCAGGTGAGCATGGTGGATATAAAGAAATTATTTTGCGAATCATTGGGCAAGGTGCTTATTCGCGTTTTAAATTCGAATCAGGCGTGCATCGAGTTCAGCGTGTTCCCGAAACAGAAGCGCAAGGACGAATTCATACATCAACTTGTACTGTCGCCATTTTGCCTGAGGTGGATGAAATAGAAGAAGTTGATATTAATCCAGCTGATTTACGCATTGATACTTTTCGTGCGTCAGGGGCGGGAGGACAGCACGTGCAGAAAACAGACTCTGCTATTCGTATTATCCATTTACCAACGGGTACAGTCGTTGAGTGTCAAGATGAGCGCTCGCAGCATAAAAATCGTGCTCGCGCTATGTCTTTATTAAAATCAAAATTACTCGCTGAAGAGCGCTCTAAACAGCAGCAGCATGAAGCGGAGACTCGTCGTAATTTAGTCGGTACCGGAGATCGCTCAGAGCGTATTCGTACCTATAATTTTCCACAAGGACGCTTAACGGATCATCGAATTAACCTCACCTTATATAAATTGCCCGATATTATTGAAGGAGATTTGGAGCCTGTTATTCAAGCGCTAACACAAGAATATCAAGCCGATCTATTAGCGGCGCTGGGAGATTAAATGTGTCTTCTCCATTGATCCATACGATAGGGGAATCATTGCAAGTTGCAAAGCAGCGATTAAAGAATAAAGAAAACGGAAGCCTCGATGCGGAGGTGTTATTAGCAAATGTGTTGCAGGTCTCGCGCAGCTATTTGCATGCTTGGCCAGAACGTGAATTGTCAGCAGTTGGGAGAGCCTGTTGCCTATTTGATAGGATATCAAGAATTTTGGTCTTTAAATTTTAAAGTGACGCCCGCAACATTAATTCCTCGGCCAGAAACAGAAATATTGGTTGAGCAAATATTAAAAAAATTTGATACTGATTGCCCAGTCACGATCGCAGATTTAGGTACAGGAAGCGGAGCAATTGCGTTAGCAATTGCGCATGAAAGGCCAAAATGGACGATTTATGCGACTGATATTTCGTTGCCAGCATTAAAAATAGCTGAGCAGAATGCAAAAAACCTTCATATTGCGAATGTAAAATTTCATCATGGCGATTGGTTCAATGCTTTACCCCGACAGGTGTTTGATGCCATGATTAGCAATCCACCTTACATTGCGGAGGACGATTTAGAATTAAGTAAGGATGTATCGAATTTTGAGCCAAGACAAGCCTTGATAGCAGGAGACAAAGGTTTGCAAGATATCCAGCATATTATTCAAGAAGGAAAAAATTTCTTGAAATCAGGCGGATATCTGTTAATAGAGCATGGATATCAACAAGCAAGGCATGTTGCTAAACTGTTAAAGATTGCTGGGTATAGTGATATAATTTTATATCATGACTTATCGGGTTTAGATCGGGTGACTCAGGGAAGGTTGATGACGGGTTAGATTGCCTATTGAGATCGTTTTTTAAGTAGGAGAATGGCGATGAAAGATATATTAGAGCCTAGTTTAGAAGTGTTAGGGATGACACCTTATAAGCCAAAAAAGGGCGAAGAGTACATGAGTGTGGGTATGCGCCAGCACTTTACTAAAATGCTGACACTTTTACGGCAACAAATCATGGAGGGTGCAGATCGTACTGTAACCCACATGAAAGACGATGCTATCAACTATCCAGATCCAAATGATAGAGCCAGCCAGGAAGAAGAATTTCGTTTAGAATTACGGACTCGCGATAGAGAACGTAAACTTCTTAAAAAGATTGAAGAAGCTTTGCAGCTTCTGACAGATAAGGAGTATGGTTATTGTGAGGTCTGTGGTGTAGAAATTGGATTACGCAGACTGGAAGCAAGGCCTACTGCTACACTTTGTATTGATTGCAAAACATTAGACGAAATTAAAGAGAAGCAACAAGGCTAGTTGCGTTGTCCCATTTGATTTTGTTCCTCTAGCGTTGTTGTTCTGCTAGATCGGGAGTAGAGCAACAAAGGTTCAGGCAGGACAAAAACATGTGACTGCTGCACTATAAAGGATTAAACAGCTTAAAGGGATTGGAAAATGGCAGCAGCTCAACAGCCAGGTCAGTCTGAAAGTTCTGCGGGTATTCTATGGGTATTTGTTGGAATATTTGCCGTTCTCTGGGTTGTCTGGGTCACGTTCAAAGCGGCTATCGTTGGTTTCTATTTTAAAATAAAGCTGTGGGAAATTGCTTTTATTAGTTATTTCACCTCAGGTTTAGATTCAGTGCAGTATGTCATCGCCAATACTCCGCCCGATAAATATGATTTTCCCTTAGTTGTTACTGTTGGAAATGCTGTAGGTAATTATCTTCGTATTCCTTGTATTATCATTCTTTGTATACTCGCTGTTGCTGTGTATCTGACAAATACTGTTCGCACGTTTAAACGCATCTATAATATGAAGGACCTTGCGACGACAGAGCAAAAGAATTGGCCGCAAATTTCGCCAGTTCTGAACTTAGATCTGGTGAAAACGAATATCGATCAAGGGCCTTGGGCAATGTCGTTGACGCCGATGGCGTTTTGCAAAAAAAATGGTTTGCTAGAAGAACGCAAAGTACAAATGCAAGAAGGCATGTCTCGCAAGGATTTAAATAAAATTGAAGTGACCTTGAGACGAGGTAAAACAAACAAACTCTTTGCTACGCAACTAGGTGCATTATGGCCAGGCACGGCTAATCGCTTGCCCCCACACATTAAAGCGTTGTTTGCCATTTTTGCGGCACGTCTGAATGGTGATGGATCTGCAATGAATTTTTTGCAGCAACTGAGTGCTTCATCTACATCTAAACTCAATTTTAAAGGGATAGATGAGTTATGTAAAAAACATGAATCAACTAAGCTCGTTCAACAAATTACTCAATCTCATGCATATATACTGACTGTTATGGCCTCTATGCTGGTTGGTGCGCGCACCGATGGTGTGCAGGCCTCCGCTGATTTTTTATGGCTGAAGCCTTTGGATAGGCGATTGTGGTATGTTCTTAATACCGTCGGTAGGCAAACGCCTTTTGTTGAAGTGGCTGGTGTATTTGCGCATTGGGTCGCTGAAAGAGAAATGGGTAAGCCCTTGCTTGTGCCCATGATAGATGAAGCTACCAATGCGTTAGAAAAAGCGCTTAGTGAAATCATTTACAAACCAGATGAAACGTAGGGTCTGAATTTATTTTAAGATAAATTCGACCGGAGGAGTAAGATGCAGCGTGGTTTAGACGAACAGCATGAACTTTCGCCCCAGCTATTGTTGCGGGACACCCGTACAATGGGGATGCGTATTGTTGATTTTTTCAAAGACCCAGTTAATAGCGCAGTATTAGTATTTTGTTTTGCTATCGTTGCTTGGTTTCTTCCTTCACTGACTGAGTTTGTCACCCTCATTGGTATCGGTGTTTTTTTCTATGCGTATACTCGACCAGCTAAGTTACCTTTTCGTATGCCTCTACGCTCTGGAGCACCTGATTACAATGATCCGCTTCCGGGATCTGCAAAGCCCAGAAAAGCTCGCGGTATCGCTTTTTTTGGCAATCGAAAAATAACGGATGAAGAGCTGTGGTTCAATAATGATGATATGCGTACTCACGTACTTATCTTTGGTTCAACCGGTAGCGGTAAAACAGAAGCATTAGCTTCCATTGCATTTAATGCGTTGGTTCAGGGAAGTGGCTTTTTGTATGTTGATGGTAAAGGTGACAATAGTTTATTCGCGAAAGTTTTTTCAATGTGCCGTTTTATGGGGCGCGAGGATGACTTGCTCCTTATTAATTTTATGACAGGCGCGCGCGACGTTGTCGGTGCTCAAGAAAAACGTCTTTCCAACACGATGAATCCATTTTGCAATGGTTCTTCGAGCATGTTAACGCAGCTAGTTGTGAGCTTAATGGACTCTGGTTCGCAAAGCGGTGACGGTGATATGTGGAAAGGCCGTGCTATTGTGTTTGTTGAATCGATTATGAAAGTGTTAGTGTACATGCGAGATCAAGGACAAATTTTATTAGATGCTAATACCATTCGTAATTATTTTGAATTAACACGTTTAGAAGCTATTGCAATCGACAAGATGTTTATTCGTGATAACCAAGAACCTGTGAGTCTCGCTAATACCCCGATTGTTATCTTAGAACCTATCATTAACTACATTAGTAACTTACCAGGTTACGATAAGTCAAAAAAAGGTAAGCAAAGTTCTCAAGTGTTAGAGCAGCATGGTTTTATTACCATGCAATTAACGCGGGTGTTTGGTTCGTTAGCAGATACTTATGGGCATATTATTCGTACCAATTTAGCTGAAGTTGATTTAAAGGATGTTGTTTTAAATAGACGTATCTTAGTTGTATTACTCCCTGCTCTTGAAAAATCACCGGATGAACTATCAGCATTAGGTAAAGTCATTATTGCTTCATTAAAAGCAATGATGGCAGCAGGATTAGGTGAGTCGGTTGAGGGTACTTATAAAGAAGTGATTACACGTAAACCTACAAATGCTTCAACGCCATACATGTGTATTTTAGATGAATATGGTTATTACGCTGTAAAAGGCTTTGCTGTTGTACCAGCGCAAGCGCGCTCATTGGGATTCTCAGTTATTTTTGCCGGACAAGATCTACCGGCATTCCAAAAAGCTTCAAAAGAAGAAGCTGCGTCTATCGGTGCAAACACTAACATTAAAATTTGTATGAAACTTGAGGATCCTCTAGAAACGTGGGAATTTTTCTCCAAAACAGCAGGTGAATCCTATGTCACGAAGGTTGATTCTTTTCAAACAAACGCTCAAAGCATATTAAATAATTATATGGATAGTCGTAGTGCTTCTACCGAAAAAAGAGCCAGAATTGATTTACAAGATCTTAAAGATCAGCGAGAAGGTGAAGCGCATATTTTCTTTAAATCAAAAATTATTCGTGCTCGCATGTTTTTCGCTAATCCTGCTCCAGTAGAACGCATACGAATTAATCATTTTCTAAAAGTAGAGCCACCGCTTGATCGTATATTGATGGACCTAGAAACACGGTTAGAAAAATTTACTCAGTTAGCAGATTCTGGGGAGCAGGTGTTTAGCCCAGATTTACAAGATGAAGCAGAAGAGTTGCGCATCATTGCTGGAGTCATGGGTGAAAATCCAGAGTCTAATCCTATCGAGCGAGGTGTGTCAGCATTATTGGCTTATCATAATCGCAATAATGTCAATCAAGAAGATGAAACAACTCCAGTATTAATAGAGGAAGAAGTTGAAGAAGTAGGACATTTAAATATCTTTAGCCGGGTAGCTTTACCGGCGGAAGTTAAAGTTTTAGTAGGTCCTTCTCGCATAGATGCATTTGCTGAACCGCTTATCAAAAAAGCATTAATTAGGGATAAAGTAGAATTGTTAGAGAGAGTAATGGGTAAGCCAGGCTCTCAAGCAAATACAATTACGTCTGAAATTATTAAAGACATGCAAATGGCGACAGATTATCCTCCTGATCCGGCTGGAATCTTTCGAAGTGAAGAAGAAGTCGTATCAACAGCAAAAGACTTGTGTGACTATGTTGCTACGCTGGAAAGTTCTGGAGAAGAAAGTTAGTTTTGTATATAGCTACTCAGTCGTCATTGCGAGCGAGAGCGAAGCAAACCAGGTTTTATTGTCCTTCAAGTAGTGCAAGAAAGCCTGGGTTGCTTCGCTCTCGCTCGCAATGACGGGAAATACGAGTACATAGTAGTGGGTGAATAGATAATTTTTTATTGTATTTGTTTAGGATGTAGCTCTTCTTATTCTTTACAGAGCCAAACCATTTAAAAGGAAGCATGGTAGTAATGGACGCTAAGATCAAAGCAAAAAAACATTGGGTATATGGATCGGCCATTAATTTTATTTTTTGCATTTTTATCTGCAGTGCGCTAGGTGGTTGTGCTTCATCAGCTGTGTCTAGAGATGCTGCCAATCGAGTAGACTCTGCATATGAAAGATCAAGTGATATTGTTAGAAATGACATTATAGATGGGGCCCCAGTCGAGGGATTTCAAAATTCTTCTGAAATATACCAGGGTGCAGTTTTAGGCGGACTCACAGGGGCTATTGCGGGTGGGCTTTATACTTCTGGTACGGTTGGTGTGATTCCAGGTGCAATAGGGGGTGCGGTTGTCGGGGGTGTTTTTGGCGCATTTGTGGAGCATCACAGTAATTTGATCGATCAGATTGAAAATAGGGGTGGCCAAGTGTTTGTTCTTGGAGACCAAGTGATGATTGTTCTACCTTCTACTCAAATCTTTAGAGGAGTCTCCCCTGTTCTTCAACCGCGGGCATATTCTACGTTGGATTTAGTGGCAAAGTTAATTTCGGGATATCACTCTATGTTAGTGAAAGTCGCTGCAAATAGTTATGGAGATGGAACCCGTGAAGTTGAATTATCTGCTTCGCAAGAACAAGCAGATACGGTTGTTAAGTATTTAAGTCGACATGCGGATACAAGGTTGATAAGCGGAGTAGGTTACGGTGGGGCACGTTTGGTTGATAAGCGGGGAGCCAATGTTAATTATCGTTTAGAAATTTCATTAGAGAAATTACCTACGTAGTTGTGTTGAACGGCGGAGAAAAGGTAAATGATTGGTAAACGAGAAGATATAGCAAGATTACAGAGTGATTTATTTCGCGATCATTACCATAGGCTTTTAAATGTTTTACTGGTTGAGAGTGTTATTATTTTGCTATTAATTCTTGCCATCATTTATTTTACTTTTTTTCAGCCGCCATCTAAATATTATGCTACAACAAGTGAAGGTCAAGTTATTCCAATGACAGCGGCAAAACTGAGCGCAAGGTGAGGAGAATGTCAAGTACTAGGCCGGAAATCGAAGGAAGAGATAATTTTTTTTACCGCGATTATTATGAAAAAATAATTATTGCGTTTATTGCCATTATGGGAATAGCTATTTTAATTTCAGGTGTCGTGTTGTTTCAAGTCTTCCATAAACCTTTGCCTAGATTTACCGCTGTGTCAACAGATGGGCAACGATTAGCGTTAAATGCGTATGATGAACCCAACCTATTATCGACAACCATTCTGACATGGGCAAGTAAAGCAGCTGTTGCAGCATATACTTTTGATTTTGTAAATTATAATAACCAAATGCAGTTAGCTCGTCCGTATTTTACACCCAGTGGATGGGATGCTTATCAATCTGCTGTCGAATCAGTGATTCAGCGAATCACACAAAATCAGTTATTTGTTAACGGTGTTGTGAGCGGCGCTCCGGTTATTTCCAATCAAGGTGATCTGCCAGGTTCTGGTTATTCATGGCGAGTACAAATTCCTTTTTTAGTAACCTATCAAAGTGCTGAAAGTACAAAATCAAGAACGTATATGGTTACATTGATGATCGTAAGAGTGCCAACTACCGTGAATCCGGATGCAATTGGTATTGATAAATTTTCGATGTTATAACTTGTGAGAGGCAGGCAAAGCATGGCTGGAGAAAGAAATGAAAATGGTGACGATGCCTTAAGTCTGGTTTTCTTGCGTAATGAGTTTTACAGAAAAAAATATTATCTCTTACTAGCCGTTTTTTTTCTCGCTTTGCTAGTTATTGTCATACTGGGAAGCATGTTACGTTATTTAGTGAAACATCCTCCTCATCCTTTATATTTTGTCACAGATAATGTAGGGCGGTTTGTTCAAGACATTCCAGGACAGCAGCCTAATATGACAACGAGCGAAGTTGCTGCATGGACAACGACAGCTGTGGAGGCGGCGTATTCCTATGATTTTTTAAATTACCATGCACAGTTACAGGATGCGCAAAAATATTTTACGGACTATGGCTGGCGCAATTACATGAAAGGTTTGACAGCTTCTAATAACTTAGTTGCATTGACTCAGCGAAAAATGGTGGTGATTGCAAAAGTGATAGGCACGCCTAAGTTGGCAGCAGAAGGCCCTCTTGGCAAAACAGGAACTTATGCATATAAATTTGAGATGCCTTTGTTGGTGACTTATAACTTACCCCCATACGATGGCAAAGCAAAATTTGAAAATCCGCTGGTGATTACTGTGATTGTGCAACGTCAAAATATTTTATCGAGTTATAAAGGTTTGGGTATTGTGCAGATGATAGGTACGTTAGCCCAAGGTGCTGCTCCTGCGCCATTGATGACGCCGCCACCTTGATTCACAAAATAAGAGTTGGTATATACAATTTCAGATGTCTGTTATATAGTTCAAAGTTATTCGCGAAACAGTGAGAGGTGGAAATGGCTGAGGATGAGCTGAATATAGTCCGCCTAAGAAATGATTTCTATCGGGATGGCTTCTATAAAGTTATTATTGCGTTAGCAGTAGTATCTTCGGCTATTCTTTTACTGTTAATGACTTCGTTTTATTTATTTTTTAAAAAACCTTCACCTGTTATTTTTACGACGGACAATGAGTGGAGGATTTTTCCACCTGTTCCTCTAAATCAGCCTTATCTTACCACAGCTGATTTGTTGCAATGGGCTAGTGGAGTCTTACCAAAAGCGTTTACGTATGATTTTACAAATTATCAGAAAGAAATAAAATTGTTAGAACAGTATTTTACACCAGATGGTTGGGCTAAAATGCAGGAAGCGCTCAATACATTTGCTAACCCTGACACGATGCAATCTGCAAAGCTTTTTATTAGTGGAACTCCCTCCGGAGCTCCCGTTATTATTAACCAAGGTATTTTGTCAGATAAGTATAGTTGGTGGGTGCAAATGCCTATGGTTATCAATTACAGTAGTGTTGATAGATCCTATAATATAAATTTAGTGGTGCAAATTTTAGTTGTAAGAGTATCAACGTTAAATAATTTATTAGGGATTGCAATAGATAATGTAATTGTTTCTAAAGATCAGGGAGGAAAAGCCCAAGCTAATGAAAAAGGAACGACTTAAAAATTTAGCTATTGCAATTGTCTTTCTGTGCGTTAATGGCTTGCAAGGAGTGGCAGCAGAGGAGGCTTCACCGTCATCAGGAGCTGTTTCTGCGCCCCCAGATTCTTTACAAGTCCAACAATGGGTAAATGAAGACGCTCCCCCTCCCCAGCCGGAAGAGCAAACAATTGTTCAAACGACTCGCACGACCGTTCAATCGAATTCAATGACTTCAGCACCTGAGCCTAGCAGGGAAAGTCAAGCATTGCCTGAGTCTCCGCCAGATAGTCAATCACTCCAAGCTTCGAATGAGTCAGATGACTCACCTGTTATTTCAAAACCTATGTCATATCGTCGTTCCCAAGCTATTATGCTAAACTCAGCTCCGCCAGGTGGAAACCCTAGTAGTTCGGATTCTGATGATGCATTTAATGCTTTAATGAAACAAAATATACCGCTTACTCCTAAGCAAGTCATTAAACTAAGACAATTAATTGATAACTCTCAGCGAGCAGCAGCGATACCCGCGACTGTTCCTCCTAAACCTGTATCCACAACACTCATGATGAATTTGGCGCCAGGGGCAACTCCTCCGGCCATTCGTTTAGCACAAGGTTATGTGACCTCTTTGGTATTTGTAGATTCAACCGGAGCCCCATGGCCTATTGCCGCTTATGATATAGGAGACCCCAAGACAACACACATTCAATGGGATGGAAAAAGTAATGTATTGTTAATTCAGGCGATCTCTCCATATGGAGACAGTGACTTAGTTGTTAGGTTAGCAGGGTTGATGACTCCATTAACGTTAGAGCTTGTTTCAGGTCAACGAGTCGTTGATTTTCGAACAGATATTCATGTTTCAGGTATTGGCCCTAATGCAAAAGATCTTCCTACAGGAACAGGATTGCCAAATAACGCCAATCAACTCTTGCTTGAAGTTCTTGATGGCGTGGGTCCGCCTGGTAGTCGGTTATTGACTATTGCAGGTGGTGATTGTCAGGGATGGTTATTCGGGGATAAGATGTATCTTCGTACACGCTTAACAGTTCTTTCACCAGGATGGGTAGGTAGAATGGTTAGTCCGGATGGTATGAATGCTTATGAAATTCAAAAAAGCGCATCTGTTTTGGTTTCCCAGTATGGCACCCCGATTGAACTTAAGATCGAGGGATTCTGATGGCCTTTAAGCTCCCAGAAATTTTTACACGCTCCGACGCAAAATCTAGAGTCGTTATTGTGTTGGGAGCGGTGCTCGGATTGGTCGGGTTGATTTTTTTAGCCTCAAAATACTTGAGCGGACCCAATGCGGGCGCAGGTAAGGCTAAACTTGCGAACGCGCCGTCTGGGTTACAATCTGTTCCGGGTGGCCAATTGTCTCCAGAATATTATCGCGCGCTCATGCAAGCAAATACACAAGCCTCTAAACAAGCTCAAATTACTGGTAGTAGTGCTGTTCCAACTTTAATTAATGCATCAGGACAAGAAGGCCCACAGCCTCAGGGAGATTGCACGGTAATGTGTCCTGGAGAAGAAGCAGCAAATGTTGCTGATGATGTTAATAACCTTCTCAAATTAGGCAAACTCAGCAAAGAGGATGCGGGCAATTTATTGGATCTCGCAAAAAATAATGCTTCTGATACAGATTATGAAAATGCGTTAAATAATTTGGTTAAGCAAGGAAAATTAACCCCAGACCAAGCTAGAAAATTGTTAGCTGATTATAAAAAACAACATGCTAATAATCGAATTGATGATAGCGCTAAGTTTATGGATTCTTTAATCCAATCAGGGAAAGTTCCGTTAAATGTCGCTAATGATTTATTGGCTTTGCAAAAAGGTAATGTATCGACGTCTGATTATGCAGCAGAATTAAATCGGTTAGTGCAAGAAGGAAAAATTTCTCCTGCTACAGCTGCCCAGCTATTAGCGCAATATACTCAGCAACATGCTAAAACTGCAAATGAAGAAAGTGCTGGGCAATTGCGACAAATGGTGCAAGCAGGTCAAATTTCTCAAGATGCTTCCGATAGCTTGTTAAAAATGCAAAAAAATAGTGTTCCCTTCGATCAATACAAGGCGGAGCTTGATAGATTAGTTGCTGCCGGTAAAATGACGCCGGCAACTGCAGCAAAATTATCAGCAGACTATCAAAAACAACGAACAGCAATAGCTCCAGCAACTACATTAAATACATTGCTGGCTAGCAATCCTAACCCTGCTCTATCAGCAGAGGGAAAGAAACTTCTCCAAATGCAGGCAAACAATGCCTCAGTCAATGACTATGCTGCAGAATTAAAAAAAGCCGTCCAGGAAGGTCTGATTAGCCCTGATATGGCCGCTAGAATGTTGCAAGAATATCAAGCTCTGATGTCGCCATCCACTATTACTGCAGAAACCAATGTTCCTGGAAATGATGCGCTTGGTAAATTACAACAGCGTTTACGGGAGCAACAAGCTCAAACGGAGCTGGCAGGGGTGGGGGTATCTCCGGGTGAGACTTCAAAGCAATTTGCGCAAGCGCAAGCTCAAAATCAGGCTCAGGCTGAAGCAGAAGCGCAACGGTTAAGACAGCAGAGGATCCAAGATCTGATGTCGGGCATGTCTGCCCAAATGCATTCTCTTGTTTCTGCTTGGCAGCCTCCGGCAATGGAACATAAAGAAGGGTCATTAGAAAAGAAAACAACAACAACAACGACAACGACTACCCAAGGCACATCTACCGAAGGCACGACCGGTAATGCTAGCGGGAGCGCAGGAAAATCATCTGCTCCTCCGATTATTAAGGCAGGAACAATCATGTTTGCTATATTGGACACCGCGGTAGATAGTGATTATCCCGATACTCCTGTCATGGCAACTATTGTGAGTGGAGAATATAAAGGTGCCAAAGTGTTAGGGAAGTTAGCGTTAGCGACAGGTCAAGACAAAGTAAGTTTAACCTTCAATCTTTTAGATAAAGATGGATGGCCAACGACAAAATCTGTGACGGCTTTTGCGATTGATCCAGATACAGCACGAACCGTTATGGCGAGCGATGTGAATTATCACTATATGCTTCGCTATGGATCAATGTTCGCTTCCTCTTTTGTAACAGGGTATGCTAGTGCTATTAGTAATGCAGGAGCTACGACATCCAGTGGTATCTTTGGAACGACGACTACTCATCCACAATTAAGTCCTGCTAGCAAAATCGCGGTTGGTTTGGGACAAGTTGGCACAACGATGGGAAATGCTATGTCTAGTTATTTTAATACGCCAACCACAGTTAAAGTCGATGCGGGAGTTAGTTTGGGAATATTATTTATGGCAGATGTGCCAGCGTAACGTGAGCATGGAGACAGAGTTCTTATCTGGAATACTCTGCAATGGCAGAAATCATAAGAGAGGCGAGAACACATGGTGCATGAGAGAGACGAAAAATATGAAGTACAAGATGATGGTGAGTATCATTTTTCAGATGATCAAGTAAATTATGAGGTCGAAACTCCCGAAGCGGTTGCAAAGCCCACATCAGCTCCTATTGATTATAAAGCTAAGACGATTGCACTAGCTAAGCAATACAAAAAATCTCTTATGGGTGTAGGAGTGTTTTTGGTTTTGATTTTTATTGTTTATAAAATATTATCACCAGCGACTACTACTCCTTCCACTGAATTTGCACCCACAGCCGCTACTTCAAATCGTCCGATTCCTGTCAAGAGTGTAGCTACGAATACGCCCCCAGTTAGCGCTCCGACACCGGCTAATCCTCCTGCCGAATCTGTTGCAAACACTAATTTGCCAGAACCGGGAATGACAACTCCTTCACCTGCTGTTGCTCCAGCTCCTTTACCTACTACTCAGCAAGTGGTGCAGGCTCCTACCGCCGCACCCATTGAAACTCTACCACCACCAGCAGTTATTGTTTCTGGGCCTGCGCCTACATCTGTTCCT
>Ga0207030_1060_pt1 | contig 18697 bp, 21 predicted proteins | sample Alteio_BWMinCont_40_FD_153260 | JGI IMG/M metagenome (GOLD analysis project Ga0207030, IMG submission 153260) | Enriched cells from forest soil in Barre Woods Harvard Forest LTER site, Petersham, Massachusetts, United States -... | ecosystem: Environmental > Terrestrial > Soil > Temperate forest >... | reverse complement strand
GATAATCGGTAATAATCCCATCCTGAAAGTTTAGTAGCTATAAGAGCAGTGAAACCAAATGCAGAGCTAGGTTTTATTTTTGGAGAGGAAACTCTTTCAGAAATTGGGCTTCTGAAAGTGATCGATTTGGCCAGTTCCCTCGGAGCAAAGATCATTTCACCTCTTCACACTCTTTTGAAAAATAAATCAGATCTTTCAGTGTTAAAAAGTAAATTCCGAGTGATCGCATGGACTGTTAATGAGCCGAAACGATGGGCTCAACTGATGGAAATGGGTGTGGATGGGATTATTACCGATTATCCCGAAGCTCTTATTGAATTTTTGAACGGACAATCGAATGAGCGCGAGTGAACAGAAGGTTCTGTGCCCGCGCTAAAACTAATTAGATCTTTTTTACGCGAACTGCGTTCATGCCTTTTGGAGAACTTTCTTCTTCGTATTCTACTTTGTCGCCTTCTCTGATTGAACCGTTAAGTCCTGTTGAGTGAACAAAGAGATCTTTTTTTCCATCATCTGGTGTGATGAATCCGAAACCTTTTGTTTCATTAAAAAACTTAACTGTACCTGTGTGTTTACCTGACATATAATTACTCCATTTAACAAAAAATTTACTTTAACGCATTGGCCTATTTTTTCCAATTTCATTTTTCAGAACTTAAAAAATATTGGATGAGGGGGAAAGGATGAGGGCCTAAAGTTCATTTGCGAAATCACCACGAAGTGGTGTATTTCGGCAAGTATCCCCTTAGGCCGAACAACATACTGCGCGCGGTTAGATTCTTGAAATTTAACCGCGCACAGTATAGATCGGTATTAAGCCTTTCTGACGTTTTGAGCTTCAGGACCTTTTTTACCTTGAACTAGATCAAATTCTACTGTGTGACCTTCTTGAAAAGAATCTGGATCACCTTGGATTTGAGAAACGTGGACGAATGCGTCTTTGCTTCCGCCGTCATGAGCGATGAATCCAAAACCTTTTAATGTATTGAAAAATTTGATTTTACCTTTAGCCATATAATTTACTCCGTTTTAACAAAAAACAATTTTACTGGAACTTACACATTCTTTTCACTATAAATTTCACAATCTTAATAATAAGCTGGAAATAGAGGGAAGGGATGTGGTTGTGATTGGGGCCTGTAGTTCCCTGCGAGTGATCGCCGTGCATTAAGGCCACATGAATAGCTGACATCTTAAAATTTTAAAATTTCTTTCGTGATTGCTCAAGCTGCTGTAATTAATGAATGACTGTAACGTTTACAGCTGAGTCTTTCATTTTCTTTTTGTCCATTTGGACTTCAAATTCTACTTTGTCGTTTTCTCTTAAAGAGCCGCCGCCTGAGATTCCGCTTGCATGAACAAACACATCTTGACCGCCGTTGTCTGGAGTAATGAACCCGAAACCTTTTGCATCATTAAAAAACTTAACTGTACCTTTTCTCTTATCTGCCATATAACTTACTCCGTTTTAACAAAAAGTTGATTTTAACTGATTCAGCTCATTTTTTTCAATGTCTATCGTGAAAATGTGGGGTGGGTTTCGTTTTTTAATCGGTCTCCATACCCGTAGCCTAGTTGTTTTAGGCTTGTGCCTGCACGGTCTTGGGGATTTTGGATATAGACCGATGCGGGTTCTGAGTAGACCACGAGATAGAGTCCTAATTGAGTCGATATGGAAGGCCAATTGAGGAGCAGTGTGGGTTTTACTAGAAGTACGCTTCCTTGCGCTTGGGGGAAGGGTAAGAGTCCAAGGGGGGAGATCTTTTCTGGGATTTCAAAGGTTCCTGGCTGTAATTGGATCAACATCCCGCATAGAATGCCTTGAATACTCAAAAGATCTTTCAGCTTTTCTGGTTTGGCGTGGGTGTAGCTAGGGGGGAACCATTGATCACAGGCAAGTCTTATTGTTGATTTTCCGGTTGCAAGAAGAGCTACGGTGGATAGCTTGCGGGAACAAACGAGGCTTTTGAGCGTGGGAGAGTCGCGCCACAGGTCTCGACCTTGCACGATCGGATCTTTTTCTTTCCTTTTTTCGAGCGTTTCAAGGATGGCGACGTGGTATTTTTTCGCTTCGAGAGAGGTAAAGAGCCCTTCGAGTTCTAAAAAGCCATTTTTGATGAAGAATGAAGTTTGTTGGGATGTTAGGGTGATTGTCATAGCCGCGTAAGACGCAGAGCTCCTTCTTCTAGTTGATGTCCAAAAGCTGAAAGGCGAACATAACCTTCTCCAGCGCTTCCAAACCCGATGCCGGGTGTGGAGATAATATGTGCTTTTTCTAAAAGCAGTTCAAAAAATTGCCATGATGTGAGGGTTCCGGGAGCTTTAAGCCACAGATAGGGGGCATCGACGCCTCCCACCACTTTGTATTGTTTTTTTTCTAGGTTGTTTTTTAGGCTCATCGCTCCTTGTAGGTAGGAATCAATCAGCTTTTTCACTTCATGAGCGCCAGCTTTTGAGTAGACGGCAGCGGCGGCTTTTTGGACGGGGTAAGAAACGCCATTCGATTTGGTTTCGTGACGCCGTTTCCAGAGGGCATGAAGGGAGTGGATTGTTCCTCTTTCAGTTATTTTAAGGGCATGAGGAATAATGGTGTAGGAGCAACGAAGTCCGGTAAAACCAGCTGTTTTGGAAAAACTCCTAAATTCGATCGCTACTTCATGAGCCCCTTCAATCTCGTAAATACTTCTCGGGCAATCGGGCGAGCGAATATAGGCTTCATAGGCGCCATCAAAAAGGATAATCGCCTTATTTTCGCGCGCGTAGTTGACCCATTTTTGGAGCGTCTGGCGGTCCATAGCCGTTCCTGTTGGGTTATTTGGTGAGCAGAGGTAGATTAAATCACAGGAACGATTAGGTAGTTCGGGGCTAAATCCATTTTTTTCCGTGCAAGCCAGATAGGTAACGCCGCCATAGCCACCGTTTTTTAAAGGAAGTTTGGTTCTTCCTGCCATCACGTTGGTGTCTATGTAGACTGGATAGGTGGGGTTAGGGACAGCAATTCGATTATCTATGGAAAAGAGCTCTTGGATGTTAGCGATGTCATTTTTAGCTCCATCGGAGATGAACACTTCATCAGGAGAAATCAAAAGATTTTTATAATCATTTTCGACGATGGCTTCGCGCAAAAATAAATAACCTTGAGAGGGTGGATAGCCTTTGAATGTCTCTCTTGATCCCATCTCGCGTGAGGCGCTTTCCAGGGCTTGGACAATGGTGGGTGGCAGCGGACTTGTAATATCTCCGATCCCTAGATCGATGAGATCGATGAGAGAGGCCTCTGGATGCTTGTCTCGAAAAGCTGCGACTTTACGCGCCACCTCTTGAAAAAGGTAGCCTCCAGACAGTTTTGCATAGTGGTGATTTAATTTTACCATAGGTGCCGTGCGTTATCCTAGAAACGGCGATTGATGACGGCAATACCAACCTTTTGATCCACAATCGTTTGTGCAGGGGGAGACCTTCACCTTTTGGGAATGGCCCTCCCCCTGCACAAACGATTGTGGATCAAAATCTTGGCATTCTTTACCATCCTCAATCGCCGTTTCTAGGATTATAGTGTAGAACAAAATTTCATCTCCAGGTTTAAATAGTACATATGAAGAATCCACTTGAACAACTTATTTCGAAAATTGCGATTGTCGAAGAGCATCTTGGCTATGCCTTTGAAAATAAAGACCTTTTGGTCAATGCCCTCGTCCATCGTTCCTATGCGAACGAACATCGCGAAGCGATTTTGCCTCATAATGAGAGGTTGGAGTTTTTAGGGGATTCGGTTCTTGGACTCGTAGTGGCCGATTACCTGTACCACAGACTTCCTTCGTCTGCGGAAGGGGAGTTATCTCAAATTAGGTCACGGCTCGTGGAAGCCACTATTTGTGCCAAATATTTTCAAAAACTAAAGCTTGCCGATTTTATCCTCCTTGGTCGCGGAGAAAAAATGACTGAAGGGCGCAATAAATTATCGATTTTAGCAGACGCTTTTGAGGCGATCGTAGGCGCTATTTATCTCGATGGTGGAATGGCGGTTGCCAAGTCCTTTTTGCTCTGCCATTTTGAAGAAGAAGCGACCGAGATCATTGGATGCCCTCCTCGTAATTATAAAGCCGAATTGCAGGACTATAGTCAAAAAAAGTTTCAAAAAGTTCCACTCTACAAGGTAACTCAAGAAAGTGGACCCGATCATTCAAAGGTTTTTCATATTGTGGTTTACCTCGATGATAAGGAAGCAGGCTTAGGCATAGGGGCTTCCAAAAAAGAAGCCGAGCAACACGCCGCATTCGAAGCCATTTCAGCCATCGATCAGAGGAATTCTAAATGAATCCCAGTAAAAAAATATCCTGACCATCCTAATATCCTGTTATTATTTTTTTTAATTTGGCATCATTGACCCTCAAACCAAAAACAGTTGGAGTTTATGAATAAAGTGAAATTAGTTTGGTCTTGTCGTGAATGTGGTCATGCTCAATCGAAATGGACGGGTAGTTGCTCTGGGTGTCAAAATTGGAATACTCTGACTGAAGATGTTGTTGTCGAAGAGAAGAAACCCCGTTTTGAGGGGAAGAAACTTGGAAGTGCTAAAGCTGTTCGGATTAAAGATGTTGGCGATGCTGAATTTAAGCGGATGACGACCAAGATGGGGGAGTTAGATCGCGTTTTTGGCAACGGAATTGTCGAGGGATCTTTGGTTTTAGTGGCAGGGGAGCCGGGTGTTGGGAAGTCGACGCTCATGCTGCAGATCGCCAATTCGATTGCGGTGCAAGGGTTAAGCGTTTTGTATGTTTGTGGAGAGGAATCGGCCGAGCAAACCGCTTTAAGAGCAAGACGTCTTGGCATTGACCATCAAAATATTTTTCTTTTGAGTGAGACCAACTTTAGCGCGATCAAGGCGCAGATCGATCAGATCAATCCGGATGTTGCGATTGTCGATTCGGTTCAAATCGTATATAAAGCTGAGCTTCCTTCTTCTCCTGGCTCTGTTGTACAGGTTCGAGAAATTGCGACTGAATTTATGCACATTGCGAAGGGGCAGGGGATTACTACATTTCTCATTGGGCATGTCACTAAATCGGGGGAAATTGCGGGGCCGAGGGTTTTGGAGCATATTGTCGATACGGTTCTTGAATTTGAAGGCGATCGCCAGCATGGGTTTCGCATGCTGCGCGTTATTAAAAATCGATTTGGTCCGACCGATGAAATTGCTATTTTTCAGATGAAAGAAACGGGGCTCACTGAAGTTGTGAACCCTTCTCAAGTTTTTTTAGAGGAGAGGATGAAAGAAATTTCCGGATCCGCGATTGTACCCGGTCTTGAAGGTGCGCGTTCATTTTTGTTGGAAATTCAAGCTCTTGTTACAACAACAGCTTTTCCAAGCCCGTCTAGGAAATCCACTGGTCTCGATCAAAATCGATTGTCTTTGCTTCTTGCTGTGTTAGAAAAACGGGTGGGGTATACATTGCATCATTGCGATGTATTTGTCGCTCTAGCTGGGGGCTTAAAGATTGTTGAGCCTGCGATTGATTTAGGGATTATTTTGGCGATTGCCTCCTCTTTTTCAAACCGTCCTATTCCAAGTGATGTGATTGTGATTGGCGAAGTTGGTTTGGGCGGCGAAGTGCGCGGTGTAAGTCGAATTGAAACTCGCTTGAAAGAAGCCATTCACATGGGCTTTAAACGATGTCTTTTGCCTAAGAAAAATCTGAAAGGACTTTCGGCGAGTCTCCACGAAAAAATAGAACTAATTGGGATTGATCTTGTCGACGAAGCCATCCAAAAAATTCTCTCTTAAGATTGGCGCGAGAAGCTCCCCGCTTTCTCGCGCTCAGGTAGAAGAGATTGCCTCGCAAGTTCCGTTTGAATTGGATCCTATCTGGGTCGAGACGATGGGTGATCAAGACTTGGCTACATCCCTTCGCTTTTTGGGGAAAACGGATTTCTTTACTAGAGAGCTCGATCAATTGTTAGTTGTCGGGGCGATTCGCCTTGCGATCCATTCTGCTAAAGATTTGCCAGATCCATTGCCGAAAGGACTGTGTGTGGCGGCGAGAAGTAAAGGTCTGGACCCTCGGGATTGTTTAGTTGTTCGAGATTCTTTGGCGGCATTGCCTGCTGGTGCATGGATTGCGACCTCATCTGAAAGACGCGAAAAGGCAGTTTCTGCTTTGCGTGCCGATTTTCGATTTAAAGATTTGCGTGGAACGATCCATCAACGGTTAGAAAAATTGGAGACCGGCGAGGCCGATGGAGTGGTTGTGGCTGAAGCTGCTCTCATTCGTTTGAAATTGACCCACCTAAACCGAGTTTATTTACCGGGGCCGGTGGCAGAGGGGCAGGGGAGGTTGGCTCTTGTTTGCCGTGAAGATGATTTGGAACTAATTGATTTGCTATCATGCATAGAATTCTCTACTTAGGCATCGACCCTTCTCGGTATGTGTATGATGGTCTTTTAACTCACTGCCCAATTATTCAGACAATTCCGGCTGTGCTGGATGAAGAAACAAAACGGATGTGGCCGTTAATCACTCACGTTTTATTCACCAGTCGGAGTGCGGTTACTCATTGGCCGTTACCGCTAGCAGAAAAGGTAGTTCTTTCAATCGGCCATTCCACAAGCGCTTCTTTACCCAGTCCAAGCCTTATTGCACCCTCAGCAACGCAGGAAGGCGTGATCGCATTGCTTGAAAAAATGGATCTATTAAACGCCTTTATCCTCTGGCCTCGTTCTTCTCGTTCAAGATCGCTTCTTCTTGAGTACTTCGCCGAACAGAAAATCCATGTTCATGTTTTTGATCTCTATACAACTTGTCTTAGACGTCCAGAAGTACTCCCTGACCTTTCTCTCTTTGACGAAATTGTATTTACAAGTCCTTCCACAGTAGAAGCATTTTTGGAATTGTATGGTTCAATTCCGGCAGGAAAAAAAATTACTCCGATTGGACCTGTCACAGCGAAAACTCTCCAAATAAATATCTGATCTGGTAGGATTATTTTCTTTAAACTGGAGAATGATATGACCGAACTTACTGGAACAAACTACCAACTTCCTAATCTTCCTTATGCATATAACGCTTTAGAGCCAATCATCTCAGAAAAAATTATGAAATTGCATCATCTGAAACACCATCAAGCCTATGTGGATAATTTGAATACGGCTCTTGGGAAATATCATCAGGCTGAGTCGAAAAAGGACGTTGGTGCCGTGGCCGATATGATTGCGCTTCAACAGGCAATTAAATTTAATGGCGGCGGACACATCAATCATAGTTTTTTTTGGACTATTTTGGCTCCCGTTTCAACAGGCGGCACGCTCTCTCAAAGCAGCGAACTGTTAGAAATGATCGTCCGAGATTTTGGGTCATTTGAAGAGTTTAAGAAAAAATTGACGGATGCATGTGTTGGAATTCAAGGTTCTGGCTGGGGATGGTTGGGTTATAATAAAAATTTAAAACGATTGGAGTTGTCAACTACCGCTAATCAGGATCCGCTTAGCGCTCAAGGGCTTACTCCTATTTTAGGGGTGGATGTTTGGGAGCACGCCTACTACTTTGATTATGAAAATCGACGTAAAGAGTATGTAGAGAAAATTTGGCAAATATTTAATTGGAAAGCGATTGAAGAAAAATTTGATAAGGCTATTCTTTAACTCAGGTTTCGGATATAATTTGTGAATTATGGGCCTATTTTCTAGAAATAAACCTAAAATCAAAGTTCAAACTACTAAAAAAGATAGTTTTAGCGGTTGGATTAAATGCTCTGGTTGCACAGAGCTAGTTCATGCTAATGAACTGACCCAACACCTTAATTGCTGCCCGAAATGTGGTTATCATTATCGTTTGTCCCTTTCTCAACGAATTGAACTCATGGCCGATGAGGGGACTTTTAAAGAATATTTCACTCATATTAAGCCTCTTGATAGTCTCGGATTTGTCGATACAGAAAGTTATACAGATCGGCTGGCAAATGCGCAGAAAAAGACGGGTCGGGACGATGCTGTTGCGACTGGCCTGTGCGCAATGGGAGGCGTGAACGTCGCTATTTGGCAACTCAACAACGGGACAACGAATATCATTGAAACAGCAACATTTCGCGAAGGCAACTGGCTCTCTTTCTCCACCCCTCTCTCATCTCCAGGTTCTGCAAGCTCACCTCAAGTGGGAATAGATTCATCAGGAAATGCGATCGCTGTTTGGCAGCTCAACAACGGAACCAACTTCATTATCGAGTCAGCCCGCTTTGATGGCAATAATTGGAGCGCTCCAGTCGGCTTAACAACCGAAGGAACTGCAAGCGCTCCTCAGGTGAGCGTAAATGCTTCTGGAGAAGCTGTCGTAGTCTGGCAGCGCCACAATGGAACAAATAACATCATTGAGACAGCCAACTATAGCAACGGCAAATGGAGCTCCCATTCGCTCCCCCTCTCATCGATCGGATCAGCAAGCTCGCCCCAAATCCGTGTTAGTTCTTCAGGCCAAGCAGTTGCAGTATGGGAGTTTTTTAATGGAACTTCCCATATCATCGAATCAGCAATCTATACCGGAGATCATTGGACCCTTCCAACCATGTTAACTCAAGGGTTTGCGAAAGACCCACAGGTGGGAATAGACGCTTCCGGTCTTGCAATCGCTACATGGCAGTTTTATAACGGCGCCACTTTTGTCATCGAATCCGCAGTCTATCACGACGGCAATTGGAGCCCTGCAACAGACCTAACGTCCCCAGGATCCGCGAGTCCCTCTCAACTTGGCGTAGGCCCCTCCGGTCATGCAGTAGCAATCTGGCAACTCTACAACGGCTCCTCAAATATCATTGAAGCCGCCATCTATCAACCTCCACTGCCAATAATCGCACACGTCACTCCCAATTTTGGATCAGCCACCGGAGGTGATTCCATCACAATTACCGGAACTAACCTTTTCTTTTTAAATTCAGTCAAATTTGGGGAAACCAATGCAAGTTTCACAGTCAATTCCTCAACATCTATTACCGCTATCGTTCCCCCACAACCCGTTGGAACTACAGATATAAGAATTATTTCCCAGAGAGGAACAACACCTCTTACTGAAAATAATCAGTATACCTACCACAATCCGTCCCCCACACTAACTTCTATTATGCCAAATTTCGGTCCATCGACTGCAGGAAATTCAATCACAATAACCGGAACAAATTTTATCGATGTAGTTGCAGTTAGATTTGGACAATTAGGCGCTTTGAATTTTACCGTCAATTCTCCAACATCGATTACTGCCCTAGTTCCCGCAGAATCTGTAGGAGCAATCGATGTAAAAATTACAACATTAACAGGAACCTCACCCGCTTCTATTAACAGCCAATATATTTACCAAACACCTCCACCCACATTGACCCATATCCATCCAAATTTTGGCCCATCAGCCGGAGGAAATTCAGTCACAATTTCAGGCACCAATTTTATCAATGTAAATGCCATCAAATTTGGCTCAATGAATGCCTCGAGTTTTATAGTCAATTCGCCAACCTCAATCACAGCCATCGCGCCTTCAGAATCAGCTGGAATAGTAGACATAACCATTGCCACATTGACTGGAACTTCAGAAAATCATCACTATACTTATCAACAACCTATCCCGACTATAAGCCATCTCCATAAAAATTTTGGACCAATCACAGGTGGTAATTCAGTGACCATTACAGGAACAAATTTCACCCATATAACAAGCGTCCACTTTGGTTTAAAAAAAGCGATCAGCTTTAAAGTAGATTCACCCACTTCCATCACAGCCATTGCACCTCCAGGCGCTGCAGGAAAAGTCGATGTAAGAATTGAAACCTCGATAGGAACCTCTACGGCAAAAGTTCAATATACTTATAAACAAGTTATCCCACTTGCTCCCTCAAATTTTAAAGGGCGAGTAACAAAAACTAACTTCTTTGTAAAAACAGATTTCATTGACGTTCTAACTTGGGACCCAAGTTCAGATCCAAGCGTCGTCGAATATAAAATTTACCAAGGAAACGTACTGCTTGAAACAGTAACCGCAAAAGGCCCCTTTACTGCAGCCATCCATAATCGCTCTGAAGTTGGAAGCGACACCTACACACTCGTCGCCCTGAACGCAGCGAGCATTTCAAGCCTTCCCTTAACCACAACGGTGACAAAAGAAGCGATTCCAGAAAAAAAGAGAAAGAAACGATAGACAACGCGCGGTCAGAAATTGTGAATATTGATCATTTCTGACTGGTTCGCATGAATCAACTATTTATCGATAAATAGTTGAGCAATGCGAACCGCACCTAACATATTATAGCACTAGATTCCCAACTGACAAAAAAATTTCAGTTATTTGATTCTTTGTTGGATAATGGGCTGCTTTCGCTTGATACTTTTTCTTGGGCGCAATGCTATCGCCCTCTGACCTGCAGTGTACGAAACTTTGCCGTTCTTTATTGTAATTTCTATGTGATCACGATCAAATTCAAGGATTTGGTGGTCATTATCTGATTGTACTTCATCAAAAATCACACAAAGTAAGTCTCCCTTTTCGGAAAAGAAACCCACTCCCGAACCTTTTTTAGCTTCCACAGCATCTCCCTTGGGGCCAGAACTCCATGAAATAGTCAAAGCTCCAGAGCCATCAATAGGGTGAAAAAATACTTTAGTTTTTTTCATACACCTACTTATTGTACATGGGCACGCGGCCAGGGTAAAGAAAATTGATCGGCAGGGCGTTTTGATTCCTTACTGGATATGAACTGAAAGGAAACTGTTTATCTGGCAATTATCTGGCAGAATTTCTGCCAGATAATTGCCAGATTCTGTTGCCTACTTGCCAGACCTATACTAATAAGCCTTGGCGTAGATCACACGGCGCTTCGATGGCCTCCCAGTGATCACACACTTCCCCGCCTCCAATGGTGTATCCAATGGAATGCAACGAATGGTGACACTCAGGTCATTTTTAACCTGCTCTTCAACAGCTGGATCTTCGCACCAATGGCACAGAGCAAAGCCGCCATGAACTTCAGGCTCAGCTTCATTTTTCGGGGTGAAAAATGCGTAGAATTCTTCTTTGGTATCGATTTTGACGGTGTGCTGTTTTTGAAATTCTCTCGCCTTCTTCAAAAGACTTGCCTGCATATCATCGAGAATGGAAACAATTTTTTTCTCAAGATCAGAAACTTGCATAGCTATCGTATCTTTATGTGCTTTATCTCTACGAGCTAAGGTAATTTGTCCTGAATCCACTTCTCGAAGGCCTATTTCGACGCGCAGAGGCACCCCTTTTCGGACCCAATCCCATTTTTTCTCACTATGGGTTTTATTTCCACGATCGAAAATCACATCTAGCGGGACGCCATGATAGGAAATTTTCTCTAGATCAGCTTTTAGCTTCTCACAAAAAGGAACAACTTTTTCTTTCGACTCCTCATTGAGGATCGGGATGATGACTAAATGAGCGGAAGCCACGCGTGGAGGCAATACAAGCCCATCATCATCGCTATGTGCCATGACCATGCCGCCGATCAAACGTGTCGTGACACCCCAAGAGGTCATCCAGCCATGTTCTAGCTCGCCACTTTGATTTTTGAATTGTACGCCGCAGGACTTGGCAAAATTTTGACCTAAGAAGTGGGAAGTCCCCGCTTGAAGAGCTTTCCTATCCTGCATCATGGCTTCGATCGTGAAGGTATTTACCGCGCCAGGAAATCGTTCTTGGGGCGTCTTTTCTCCGCAGATAACAGGCATTGCCAAGCAATCTCTGCAAAAGTCATGATAAATTTTGTGCATTTGACGAGCTTCAGCATCAGCCTCATCGCTTGTCTCGTGGACTGTATGACCTTCTTGCCATAAAAATTCTGTCGTGCGCAAAAACATCCGGGTTCGCATTTCCCAACGGACTACATTTGCCCACTGATTAATCAATATCGGCAAATCTCGATACGATTCGACCCATTTAGCAAATGTGTGACCGATGATCATTTCAGAAGTGGGGCGGACAATAAGAGGCTCATCCAATTCACCTGCAGGCACAAGCTTGCCATCTTTCCCTTTCTCTAATCGATGGTGGGTCACGACGGCACATTCTTTTGCAAAGCCCTCAACATGTTGAGATTCTTTCTCGAGATAACTCAACGGAATAAATAAGGGGAAATAGGCGTTTTGGTGGCCCGTACGCTTGAATTCGCGGTTGAGGATTCGTTGAATATTTTCCCAGATCGCATAGCCCCAAGGCTTGATGACCATGCATCCACGCACTGGGGAATTTTCGGACAGTTCGGCCCCTTTCAATACACTTTGGTACCATTCAGGATAATTTTCATCACGAGTTGGAGAAATTGCTGTTTTTTGCTTTGCCATAACGGAAGATTATACCTTCGCGAGGCATACGCATCAACCTAAAAAATTTTTTAGAGTAAAATAACAGGATCCGCTGCGCGGGCAGGATCGTCCATGTTATTATCCATAAGTTTGTGTCACATCATGCCAATTCTTTTTTCAGCGCGGAGAAAAGAACTGAGGAATACGCGGAGAGCATAGAGTTGAGGGAAGCCCTCAAACTCCCCAAATTTCTAATTTAAAAAAAATCTGGGGTGCGCGAGGGCTTCCCTCGCCTCCGCGTTCTCCGCGTATTACTCAGTTCTTTTCTCCGCGCTGAAAAAAAATTGGCATGATGTGACACAAACTTATGGATAATAACATGGACGATCCTGCTCGCGCAGAGGATCCTGTTCTTGCCTTGCACGCAAAGGCTTAGGTTGATGCGTTTACCTTTGCCATGAATTTTTTGTGTAATAATTCCTGCAAATCAACCCTAGCTTTTTTTAAAACAGTCGAAGTTGGACTAGCACCTAAGGGAGAAAAACTATACATTCTCATTGCTGCCGTGACTTCTTCGTTTGATAACAAGATCTCATTCAATAGTTCTAAATCTGGGAATGCCAAAGAAATGGTCCCCTGATGTAGATATCCTTTTTTTGTTCTTCGCTGAGCGGCTCCTGCAATCTTTAAACCATTGTAAACAACATCGTAAATTGTTGGCCTTGCCATGCAAAAATGGGTGCAGCTAGGACCTAATTCCGGTGCATGATGCGGAATCAAAGAAAGATCGTTCAAAGACAAATACTCTTTCACCGATTCGAGAACGATTTCATTCACAAAACGGTAATTATCCAATGTATTATCGGAGCAGGCGGGATGATCCACAGGCAATAAAAATGAAAAAGCTAAATCCCAGATATGAAATACGATCCCGCCACCTGTTGGCCTACGAGCAAGAGAAAGACCACGCGCGCGAACTTTCTCTACATCAAAATGTTTTTCCACATCGATGAAGTGACCATAGGTCGCCGATGGCTTTAGCCAATCATAAAAATGCAAAATGGGTCTTTCAAGATCACTTAAAAGCTTAGCATCGGTTGTCATATTTACTTCTGCCTCAGAGACTCCCGAATCGAGCACGAACAAAGATAAATTTTTAGTATACAAAGAAAATCCTACTCTCTATTACTTGGATTTTAGAACAGAGGCATCGAATAGTCGAGAAAATTCCGGAAATGAGGTATAATAGAACCTGACCTTCCATCCGGAGCCTCTCTAAAATCCATCTCCTTGGACTCGAAGAGTCTATAGTGATGAAAAAATATTGATAAAAAATTAAGTAGCATAGTTGAGGAGACGCAATGTTTGATAATTTTACCAACCGCGCAAAACAAGTCATCAAGCTAGCAAAGAAAGAGGCGCAAAGACTCAATCACCCTTATTTGGGAACTGAGCATGTTCTTCTCGGTCTATTAAAGCTTGGACAAGGAATTGCCGTCAATGTTCTACGTAGCAATAACCTCGATTATGAAACAGTTCGAGCTGAAGTAGAGCGGATTGTGGGATTTGGATCTGAAATTCAAGTGTATGGGGATCCGGCGCTTACCGGAAAAGTAAAAAAAGTATTTGAATTTGCTAAAGAAGAAGCTGTTGTCCTCAACCACAATTATGTCGGCACAGAGCACCTCCTTTTAGCGCTTCTTAGGCAGTCAGATGGGGTCGCCACCCAGGTACTTGAAAACCTCAATATTAATCTCAAAGAAATCAGAAAAGATGTCTTAAAAGAACTTGAGACATTTAATCTCCAATTGCCTCCCATGGGATCTTCCTCTTCATCGACGAACCCACCTGGCTCAAGAGGCCAAGAGAGAATTCCTGCCTCCCAGCCTGGAACTTCTAACGATAAAATGCCCGCATTACGCGCTTATGGCCATGACCTGACCGAAATGTGCCGTGAAGGGAAAATGGATCCAGTGATCGGTAGAAAAGAGGAAGTGGAAAAACTCATTTTGATCTTGTGCCGTCGAAGAAAAAACAACCCTGTTCTCATCGGAGAAGCGGGAGTCGGAAAGACAGCGATTGTAGAAGGATTAGCTCAAGCGATCGTCCGTGGCGATGTCCATCTCACTAGACCTCACCCTAATGATTGCCGGAACAAAATACCGCGGTCAGTTCGAAGAGCGCATTAAAGCTGTAATGGATGAAATCAAAAAAAACGGAAACATCCTCCTTTTCATCGATGAAATTCATACGATCGTAGGTGCTGGTGCCGCAGAAGGCGCCATCGATGCTTCAAATATATTAAAACCCTCCCTTTCACGTGGAGAAATTCAGTGTATCGGAGCTACCACTCTCGATGAATATCGTAAACACATCGAAAAGGATCCGGCCCTTGAGCGCAGATTTCAAAAAATTATTATTCAGCCTCCTTCTGCAGAAGAAAGCTATGCCATCCTTCTCGGATTAAAACCTAAATACGAAGAACACCACAAATGTTCCTATACCGATGTTGCGATTCGAGCTGCAGTGACCCTGTCTGACCGCTATATCTCTGGCCGTTTTTTACCAGATAAAGCGATTGACTTGCTCGACGAAGCTGGAGCTCGTGCTCGCATTGAGATTATGCACCAGCCTAAAGAATTAACCGATCTTGAGCACGAAATCACGACTGCTTGCTCCGCCAAAGAAGAGTCGATTGGCAAACAAGAATATGAAAAAGCCGCCAAACTACGCGATACCGAAAAAAACTTGAAAGACAATCTACAAAAATTGCGCGCTGAATGGGAAGCTCATAAAGATGAACACCTTCCAATCGTGGACGAAGAAGCCATTGCCAATATCGTCGCGAAACAAACAGGTGTACCCGTCACTCGATTAACCGAAGCCGTGCAGACATCAAGGATCCAAATCGCCCAATCGGCGCATTCCTGTTCCTTGGGCCTACCGGAGTTGGAAAAACTCACATGGCTCGCCTGTTAGCCTCCCACATGTTTGGTGGTGAAGAAGCTCTCATTCAAGTCGACATGTCAGAGTACATGGAGAAATTTGCCATCAGTCGTATGACAGGATCGCCTCCTGGCTACGTCGGATATGATGAGGGTGGACAGTTAACCGAACAGGTCCGTAGACGCCCTTATTGCGTTGTACTCTTTGATGAAGTAGAAAAAGCACATCCAGACGTAATGAATATCCTTCTTCAAATCCTTGAGGAAGGAAGATTAACCGATTCTTTAGGAAGGAAGATTGACTTCCGAAATACGATCATTATCATGACCTCAAATCTTGGGGCAGATCTGATCAAAAAATCGACAGAAGTGGGCTTTGGAGCAAAAGACATCATGCTCGACTACAAAACCATGCATGACAAAATCGAAGGCGCTGTGAAAAAGCATTTCAAGCCCGAGTTCATCAATAGACTTGACGGCCTTGTCATCTTCCATACGCTAGACAAAATCGCCTTGCGTAAAGTCATCGACCTCGAGTTCAGTAAATTACAAGGACGCTTAGCCAAGAAAAAACTCACCGTCACCCTCGACGATGCAGCGAGAGACTTTCTTGTCGACAAAGGCTACCTTCCAGAAATGGGAGCCCGCCCTTTACGCCGCGTAATCGAGCAATACTTGGAAGACCCATTTGCCGAAAAACTTCTTCAGACCCCAAACCTCGAAAAGACCTACATCGTCTCCATCAAAGACGGCGCCGTAGTCTTCCTAGACCAAAACCCAGAACCCGAAGAAAAGAAAGAAGAAGCATTAACGCAGAAGTAAAGATCGAATCTAAACGCCTCAAATTCATTTGAGGCGTTAATTCTTCTATTTAAAACAATCTATTTGACTTTACCATACCTGACTATTCCGCACGACTTTGCGGAAAAGTCAAGACTATTCCGCAATGGCTTGCGGAATAGTCAGGTTTGTTAGACCAAAGATGGCTCGCGTGAACCCTTCATTTTAACGACGCTGGTTTCCCAGTTCTTGATGTAGTCCATGAGCTGAGCTTTGCTCGGGCTGGAGCGCAAATAGGCTAGATTTTCTGGCTTGCTGCTTAGGTGGGCGAGTTTGGCCAAAAGATGGAGATGTCTCTTGTCATCGCAGGCGAAAAGAAAAAATAAGGTATGGACCGGCTCTCCATCCAAAGCTCCGTATTCAATTGGATGCTCGGGAAACGCAACAGCCACCACATCGAAGGATTCCTGCAGGAGAAAGTCGCGAGTATGAGGAACTCCAACCCCATTAGATAGCGCTGTTGGCATTAATTGCTCTCGGTCGAGCAATAGTTCGGTAATGACTTCGGCATCGAGCTTGAGGGCTCCTGCGATCTCTTTCATCGCATTGCGGATCACTTCTTCTTTTGTTTTGCCCGGGATATTTGTATAGACCCCACCTTTATGTATGGCTCGATAAAGGCCAAATTGATGAGTGCCCAGCCGCTCTTTTCCAACTTCCCCTTCCTCTTCTTGATCAAAAGGTGAAAAATCTTCTTTTCCTTGCTTACAGCTCAACACCCAGTTTTCTACTTCACTGCGACTAAAGCGGTACTGTTGGTTTAATCGATAATAGGGAATTTTCCCGTCAGAAACCCATCTGCGCACAGTAGTTTCCGATACATTGAGGAGTTCAGCCACATCTTTTAACTTTAAGTCCATAGGAGGTACCGCTGTTTTTTAGAGATCTAAAGACAAAGTAACAAAACCGAGAAAAAAAAGGAAAGTCTTATATAAATTGAGACCATTGCATAAGCCATTCGCCCGCAAAAATTGCCGCTTTTTTCCCTATTTTTGCGGACAAAGCACTTATGTAAGGGTCTCAAATAGAGCCAGAACCTCTTGTGGAGTTTCTGCTTTTAAAATTTCTTTTCTACGTTCTACGTCCTTAATCGCCATGGTTAATCTAGAAAGGATTTGTAGGTATTCGGACTGGCGATGATCGGGCCCTCCGATAAGAAAGATGAGCCGCACCGGAGCTTTATCTAGAGCATTCCACTCAATCCCCTTTTTCCGCTGAATGCCAATGACAATAAAAAAGTCATCTAGCTCGGCAAGTTTTGCGTGGGGAATCGCAATGCCCATGCCGATCCCCGTAGAAACAATCTGTTCGCGATGCAAGACAGCAGAGCGAAAGATTTCTTTATTGGGAAGAATTCCGAGCTTGTGCACTGTATCAATTAAAGAATCAATCGCCTCATCTCGACTTTCGACATCTAAGAAAGTAATTAGCCGATCATCAATATAGTCGACGATTTTCATAGTTTCCTTCCGTTTCAAAATTTGACGTTTGACGATTCGTTGTGGGCCTAAAGATTTTGGTTTTATAAAATCCAGACCAAACATCCTAGTTGATTCCTGTGGAACCAAAACCACCGGAGCCTCGCATCGTTGTCGACACTAGCTGCTCTTGTAAAAGAAACTCTGCCTGGCAAACCGGAGCGAGTACCAGTTGAGCAATTCTCATTTTCGGCGTAACCGTAAAACTAACTTTGCTACAATTAATGAGAATTACGCAGATTTCACCACGGTAATCGGCATCGATTGTTCCTGGAGTGTTTAATACAGTAATACCATTTTTAGCGGCAAGCCCACTCCTAGGGCGAACCTGAATTTCATATCCACTTGGAATTTCCACTCGAAGTCCGGTCGGTATGATCGCAACTGTACCTGGCTCAATCACGACCGGATCAATCACATTCGCTCGAACGTCAGCACCAGACGCCCCAGATGTTGAGTAGGTAGGGATTAATTCATTATTTTCCGCTTGAAGCGGTATCTGTATTTTTTGCATGGTTTTTCTCTGCCCTATTTATACCACGCGCGGTCACAAATTGTGAATTTGGACTGGCTGCGACTTCGCCAAATCGATCCTTTTCGTCGCCTTTCCCTATTGGGAAAGGGCTTCCTCCTACGGAACGCTTCGCTTCGATTTGGCTTTGTCTCGCTGAGTCCAAATTCACAATTTCTGACCGCGCATGGTATAGCAGGTCATTTAATCTGTGAGTCATATTTTTTTCAAGTCCCGAAATTTCCTTAGAGAGCTTTACGGGGACTAAATAAGTCAGAATCTGGACTACTTTTGCTTTCAATTCAGAGCGATTCACGATGAGATCGAGCATTCCTTTTTCAAGTAAAAATTCTGATTTTTGTGCGCGGGGAGGTAATTTTTGCCCAATAGTTTGCTCTACAACGCGAGGACCCGCAAAGGCAATCAAAGCATCCGGCTCAGCGATGATGCAATCTCCGAGGGTGGCAAAAGAGGCTGTGACGCCGCCTGTCGTTGGATTAGTCAAAATAGAAATATAGGGAATTCTCGCTTCATGAAGTTTAGCGAGGGCCCCTGAAGTTTTAGCCATCTGCATTAAAGATAAAATAGATTCTTGCATCCTAGCGCCGCCAGATGCCGAAATAATAAT
>Ga0207030_1062_pt1 | contig 18715 bp, 22 predicted proteins | sample Alteio_BWMinCont_40_FD_153260 | JGI IMG/M metagenome (GOLD analysis project Ga0207030, IMG submission 153260) | Enriched cells from forest soil in Barre Woods Harvard Forest LTER site, Petersham, Massachusetts, United States -... | ecosystem: Environmental > Terrestrial > Soil > Temperate forest >... | reverse complement strand
TTCTTAGAATAAGCCCCTTCCATCACTTCACGAATCGCTTTTTTAACTCCGATCGGGGTGATGTTGTGTTTTTCATTATAAAGCTGTTGAGTTGCTCGACGCCTATCCGTTTCAGATATCGCTCTAGCCATGGAATTCGTCATACGATCAGCATATAAAATAGCCCGACCTCGAAAATTTCTCGCAACACGCCCTATTGTTTGTATGAGAGATGTTTCTGATCGTAAAAAACCTTCTTTATCGGCATCCAAAATAGCGACTAAAGAAACCTCTGGCATGTCTAAGCCTTCGCGCAACAAATTAATCCCGACTAATACATCAAAATTTCCTAAACGTAAATCACGAATAATTTCTACTCGTTCTACCGTGTCAATATCAGAATGTAAATATCGTACGCGCACATGATGCTCTTCAAGATATTCTGTTAAGTCTTCGGCTAAACGTTTTGTTAATGTCGTCACTAACACTCTGTCATTTGCAGCAACACATAAATTAATTTCAGAAAGCAAATCGTCCACTTGTGTTTTTGCAGGGCGAACTTCAACTTGCGGATCTAACAATCCTGTTGGACGTACAAGCTGTTCTGCAATCGCACCTGAGTGCTCATGCTCATAAACACTAGGCGTAGCAGAAACATAAATCGCCTGTGGTGTGCGCTGTTCAAATTCATCAAACCGTAAAGGTCTATTATCTAATGCAGAAGGCAATCGAAAACCATATTCGACTAATGTTTCTTTTCGTGATCGATCACCTTTATACATGCCACGTAATTGCGGTATCGTCACATGAGACTCGTCCACAACTAGCAATGCATCTTTTGGCAAATAATCAAATAATGTTGGTGGTGGATCGCCAGGATTTCTTCCTGACAAATAGCGTGAATAATTTTCGATTCCCTGACAATATCCTAGCTCTGTCATCAATTCTAAATCATAAATCGTGCGCTGTTCTAATCGTTGCGCTTCGACTAATTTATTTAAGCTATTGAGTTGCGCTAACCGATCTTTTAATTCTAATTTAATTTCATCAATTGCATTCACAATCGTTTCTCGTTTTGTGACGTAATGACTTTTTGGATAAATCGTTAAGCGCGGGACGCGACGTAAAATTTCGCCGGTCAATGGATCGAAATACGAAAGATTTTCAATTTCATCTTCAAATAATTCTATGCGCACTGCTTCTTTGTCAGAGTCCGCAGGATACACATCAATCACTTCACCACGGACACGATAATTCGCACGCGCTAAATCAATATCATTACGTGTATATTGCAATTCAGCTAAGCGCCGTAAAATATTTCGTTGATCGATTTTATCTCCACGCACCAAATGTAAGACCATGCTTAAATACATTTTGGGATCACCCAAACCGTAAATCGCGGAGACGGTCGCAACAATAATGGAATCGCGACGTTCTAGCAGCGCTTTTGTTGCAGATAATCGCATTTGTTCAATGTGTTCATTGATAGAAGCATCTTTTGCGATGTAAGTATCTGAGGAAGGAACATATGCTTCCGGCTGATAATAATCATAATACGACACAAAATACTCTACTGAATTTTCCGGGAAAAATTCTTGCATTTCACCGTAGAGTTGAGCAGCCAAGGTTTTATTCGGCGCTAATACGAGCGTTGGACGCTGCACAGCCTGTATAACGTTTGCGATCGTAAATGTTTTACCGGATCCTGTCACACCTAATAACGTTTGATGCGCCAAACCATTTTGTAAGCCAGAAATCAGCGTCTCAATGGCTTTAGGCTGGTCACCAGCCGGTTTGAATTCGGAATGTAATTTAAATAAATCGGACATAATTAGACATCAAATAGGAAGAACCATCATTACGAATATTTTTGTAAAACAAATAATAACATATCTACTCATTAGTTAAAAATATTATCATTAATTGATCAAACAATAACCTGCACATAGCGAGAAAATCAAAATGCAAATCTTTTTTCAATCCATTATAATTCACTCCCTCGGATTTCATATAAAAACAAAACCTGGAGCAAACCACTATTATGCTTAAAGATTTAGCAAAGCGAGTACAAGTCATTAAACCCTCCCCCACTTTGGCTGTTTCTGCGCGAGCAGATGAGCTAAAAGCTGCTGGGAAAGACATTATCAGCTTAAGTGTAGGCGAACCGGATTTTGATACGCCTGACCATATTAAAGCAGCGGCGATTAAAGCAATACAAGATGGTTTTACAAAATACACCGCCGTCGACGGAACGAAGTCTCTCAAGCAAGCGATCATTGATAAGTTGCTCCGAGACAACCAGCTCACTTATTCACTCTCTCAAATTTTAGTTTCATGCGGCGCCAAACATAGCATTTTTAATTTATTTGCAGCTGTTCTCAATCCGGGTGATGAGGTAATTATTCTCGCCCCTTATTGGGTTTCTTATCCTGACATGGTGAAATTAACGGATGGCATTCCTGTCATTATTACTCCCAAAAGCAACCAACATTTCAAAATTACACCTCAACAACTGGAAGCTGCCATTACGCCTAAAACACGCTTAGTCATGATTAACAGCCCGTCAAATCCGACTGGCGTTGCTTATTCTGCAGAAGAATTAAAAGCACTAGGAGATGTCTTGCTCAAGCATCCTAATGTGATTGTTGCGAGCGATGATATTTATGAGCATACACTGTGGAGTAAAGAACGCTTCACCAATATTTTAATAGTATGTCCTGCTCTCTATGAAAGATGCATTGTCATTAATGGCGTTTCTAAATCCTATGCAATGACAGGCTGGCGAATTGGTTACGCTGCAGGCCCAGCTAACATTATCGGTGCCATGAAAAAAATTCAATCCCAAAGCACTTCCAATCCAACAAGCATCTCTCAAGTTGCCGCTGAAGCCGCGCTGAACGGCGACCAATCCTTTATTCAGACAATGATCCAATCATTTAAAACTCGCCATGACTTCGTGTTAAGCGAACTACAAAAAATGCCTGGCGTCACTTGCACACCTAGCGATGGCACTTTTTATATTTTTCCAAACATCCAAGGTATACTGGAAAAACATAAAAACTTCTCAAATGACATCGATTTTGCTGAATACCTACTATCAGAAGCGGAAGTTGCTCTCATTCCTGGCTCCGCCTTTGGAGCACCGGGATATCTGCGTATTTCCTACGCTACCGGAATGGATGCATTAAAAAAAGCAATGCAACGAATGCATTCAGCGATTGAAAAGCTTTAGAAAAACAAACCCACCATGAAAAAATGAACTAAAAGCTCATTTTTTCATGGAAAGACTGAATTACATATTGACGTAATCAAAATCCAATATTAGTATTCACATCTCTATTCCCCGGTAGCTCAGTTGGTAGAGCACATGACTGTTAATCATTAGGTCACTGGTTCGAGTCCAGTCCGGGGAGCCAATTTTTTCAAGCAACTGTTAATTTCAGATCAACCTCTTAATTTCAATGTGTCGAATATGTATCGAAGGATTGAGTCAAAGTAAATAGGTTCGGCTCACATTATTACGCGAATTTTCTGGTTTGATAGCGTCTTCGCAGGAATGGCAGGGAAAGTTCAACTGTTGTTTCTAGGGGGCTGGACTTCCAATCTCTTATTAATGGAAACCACTTCTGCTTTGAATGCTTCAAGACTAAAATCTTGCATCTTGTTAAGCGCTGCATCTGTCCCATGTGTTAGTAAATATTCTAAATTATAGCGAGCCATTTTTCTAGATTTTACCAATAAACGGTCATTTCTACCTTCATAACTAGGTGGATCTGTAGGAGGATCGCTTTCCTTATAAAACTCTAATAGAGAAGTTAATGCTGTTTTTCCAGCTTTATTAGTTGCTTTAGCCTTTTCATCTAACGGATATTGTTCAACTCTACTAAAAACATCCCTGCTTTGTGCATACCGCAACAAGGAAAGAGGTATCCTAATAGGTACAGCCGAATTTATCGCATTGGTTTTGTTTTGCGTTTCTAGGTATTCAAAAACTGAAATAGCCGGTAGATATCTTTCTAATGTGAACAAATGTTGCAAATCATTTAAACTAAAAAAAGCACAGCTTGATTCAGCGCCTTGTCTTTTAAATAAATCATAAAAAATAATATAAGGATATGGTTTCTTTTCTAAAACACGGATACTTACTGAAAGTAAATCCTTTATATATTGTTTATCATTCCCCATTGAGTCAATGGCCAAAATACTTATCTTGCCATCGACATTCATTTCAATGTCAAGCACTTGCCAGTGCTGCCCGCATAAAAGGCAACGTTTACGGAATGGTCTTTGGTGACATTGGGTAAAAGTAGTTAAAAATTCCTCTAATTCTTTCTGCTCAAGCACAACGGGATCAAAAATATACGAATCTTTTTTTCTAGTAGCGATTTGTGCGCAAGTTAAGAATCCCTCGAGAAGATTTAGGGCCTGAAAATTTTTATTCTTGATGAACATTCTATTCATCAGTAAGCACGATAGAAAATCGAAATCCTTGGACTCAACTTTTTTTTCAATTTGTTCTTGAAAATAAGCGCTAAATTGAAATGCTTGCAATTCATTTACTACCTTATGTAACTGATGCCTTTCAAATAAAAAATCAAATATTGTTTTTCGACTTTCGGGAGATAATTTATTTGTTATTGTCTGTAACTCAGCAAGGCTTTCTCTGAAATTATCAAGCCCAGAACGCCAGGCACGAGAAAATAGTTTAATAGCTCGAAAACATTCTTCAAATTCGTTACTCATTAGCTGAATATATTGATGTAATTTATTTACATTTTCATCTTGATCTAACCTATTTGTCTCTAAAAGAGATAAAACTTTATCGTACGAATAATTTTTAAAACAGTTCATTAGAGTAATTAAATCTAAAGAGGAGGCTGTTTCACGAATGATTACATTATGACAATGATCTCGAGTTTTATCAGTGAGACATTCAAGAAAGATAAAATTGATTGCAACTTCTTTTTTAATTTGTATGGCGGCTTCAACCAACGCACTGTAATTTTCTTTACCTAGATGAATTGCATCTTCAAGTTGTATATCCATCATCCGTAAGACATCATCCCCAAGATAGGCTTGATATACTTTAAGAGAACGGAATTCAAGAGGAACATCTGAAAAACGAATGTCATTTTGGCTGATTGTGTTAAATAATATTTGTTCAGGGAAAAATTTAATACTAATAGGATCTGCTTCAAAAGCCTTAATACAAAATTTCTCTATTGCCGAAAAAAAATCTCCAACTGCCATAGAGTCACTTTTTTTTACTGATCGAATATTATTGCTACGTAATAAAAGGTGATAACCTTCTTCATCTTCGTTAAGCTGAAGTTCGCGAAGATCAGTTTCTGGGTGCTCGCTTTCTTCTAGCAGCCTGTAACTTTGCATATAAGCCTTCAATAAAGTTTAGAAAGTTATTTAAATTATAACATAAAAAGGCTGTCTAGGCCTGGTTTAAGCTCCGTTTAAGCCACATTATGCGAAATTTGACGGAAAATTCGTGGTGCGACGAAAAACATGGGGGCAAATCACAGATCACGACTCATAAATAAATATCATAATAGGGCGAAGAAGGCTCAACTTTGTAATAGTTATATTTTCATCTTGGCTAGCCTTTGGGATTTTTGTCTGGCGTGGTGCAACTCATTTTCTAGCTTAACCATACGTTGCTTGAGAAATTTGTTATGATTTATTAAATCTTGATTTGCAATTTTATTTTTTTCAATCGTGGATAACGTTACTTGGTGAAATTTATCTAAATGATATTTTTCTCGCTCGATTCTTGCTAATTTTTCTTTGAAATCGATGTCATGATCCGCTATTTTTAAATCCAATACATGAGATTGATATTGAATTTCACGTTCTTTCTTGTCTAGCAATTCTTTTTCGCTCTTTGTTTTCGCGTCTAATTTATAAGATAAATAGTTATAAGCTATTATCAATGTAACTAACACAAGAAACCATAAAATAAATTCACTCATCGTAAGTACACCTCAGTAATATCAGGACGAAAATGGCCGAGCAGTTGGCTAAAAATTCCAAGTGCTTCTTGGTAAATAAAACCTAATCGTTGTAATTCATTCACGCGATCTTGAGCGAAACTATGACGCAATCCATGCGCGCCGTGAGACCAGCCTAATGCACGTTTGCTAGCAGAAGAAAAACTGTTAGACCATTGCTTGCCGCCGCCAATATTATAGTGACATTGATAATTGATATCTCTGTCTCGAATGATGACTGGGGTTTTAAAACGATTACTTTCTAATTGTTTTGCAAGATCATGTGGCAACATAATTTCTCGAATTAACCCACCTTTGCCTATGACCGTATAAATTTCTCCACTTCGTCCGACAAATCGCCTACTAGACCACTGGCGATGTGTGCTCGCAGATCGGTTATGCTGCGGAAGTAGTGTTAATAATTCATGTGCGCGCAAACCGGCAGCGTAAGCAATTTCAGTTGCTAATCGATTTTTTTCTGTTTGTGATTTCGAAATTAGCTGAACTTGTTCGAAAGTGTACGCACGACTTTTAAGTGCTTGGCTTAGCTCTGATTTAATGACAGGTAATTTGATGCCTAAATGCAATTGAATTGCTTGCCGTTTTTTGTCTAGTGTTTTTTGGCCGACGCTTTGACCGCGTAACTCTAAGTACTTAAGTGCCGTATCCTGATTAAGCGATTTCAAATCATTTAATTTATTTTCTTGTAACCACTGTGTTATGCGAATCAGTGCTTGTTCATAATTCCTTACTGTACCTAGGCTATGAATTCTTTTATCGTCTCGTTGGATATGTCGTGCAGTCTTAATACTTAACTTCTGTTTGACTGCATGTTGCGCTTGGGATTTTGCATTGCGGAAACTTGGCATTATGGTGTCTCCTTTAGTTCAGGCAATTTTTCTAAATACCGCATGACTGTTGTATGGGTTGTTTTAATTCGTTTTGTCTGACGTAACCATAATAAAATTTCACGGTAACTAGCACCTTCTTTACGGAGTGCAACTAATTCAGTTCGCAGTTTCATTAAGCGACATTGTTGATATGATTTCCGCCGTTTAGCTGATGTATGTTGACGAATTTTTTTAAGCTCAGTTGGTGCATCAAAGTGGTGCGTGCTCATTGGTGTGCATCTCCTAAAAAATAGTAGCCCCGCTGTGCACTTACGCATGTTTTTTGCGTAAGGCACAGCGGGGTGATGACTACAAAATTTTACGGATACAACGCTCCAACTTGCGTCATTTCAGTAGTAGACCGAAATGTTTTATGTCTCTCCATCCATTCACGAATATCTGCTTTACGATACCGAACCAGTCGCCCAAATTTCGAAAATGGAATACCCTTCCCTAACCAGCGATCTCGTTCGATGGTGGCTAGAGAACAATCCAGAATGGCAGCGATGGTTTGCTGGGAAAATAATGCGGTATCAGGTGCAACATCGTATTGATGAATGAGCTCGAGTCGAGATGATTTGTTTTTCATGCGATTTACTCCAGGGTTTTGTTTTTTCTGGAACAAAAACAGATTCAGGGTTGACCGAATCAAATTTTTGCGTGTAGTTATGCTATGAAAATTGATGAATTGAAAAATGACACAAATTGCAGAGTTAACAAATTGACTCTAAAAACTAATTGCGTAAATTATATAAATTAATTCGTGATATCATGGTCTGCGTTCATGAAGAAGTTCTGAAATAGTCCGACGTGACACACGCAAGCATTTTGCAAATTCGCCTTGAGTAATTCCAAGTTCTGGCAAGACATCTTCGCGCAGAGTCTCACCTGGATGTGTTGGCTTACGATTTTTTGTTCTTAATGTCGTCATTAGTGATAATCTCTGAGACCTAGAAATATTTCCAATTCTTCAAAGCTATTGGATTTATCAAGCGCCCCTGCAATTTGCCCCCATGAAAAACGATTAGCTATTGCATCAAACCAATCATCACTCGCCAACTCGACCAATTTAAAACAGCGTTTTAAATTTTCTGATGAGAATGCAAGCGTTGACTCGATTTTTAAATGCTTAAGAATGTTCGAAGATACATTTTCAAAAAATTCAGGTGCAATACTTGAATAGTTGTTAATTTTTTGCTGAATACAAATGCCAATATCCCAAAATCCTTTGTTTGTAAGAAATAGAGCCAGTTGGTAATCTTTGTTCTCATAAGCGATTCGCGCCTCTTTTGAGGTATCGAGAATAACGCGCAATACGCAATAATCCATTGTGAAAATAGCTGCTTTGAATGCACGTTCTACCGTGTTTTTTATATCGTTTAAGTCTTCTTGGTGCATGTTGGCTTTGCCTTTGTTGACGAAACATTTTCAACAGATGAAAAACATAATTCATCGAATTCTTGCATTGCGATTGCATCAATAAGCTCCGCTTTGCGCAGACCTTTAGCCATTTCATGCGCCACTTCTAACATGGTCTGTTTCTTCTCTTTCTTTTTTGGTTTCATAAAACCACCACGATAAATTCAATAATGTTACGCTTCAATCATAGAAAGAACTTCCAGACCTTTTGCTGCAATAAGATTAAGTAATCTAAGAGAAGTCCCCCGAGGATGTTTTCCACCCTGCTCCCATTGTCTTATTGTTGATGTGCTCGTATTGAGATATTTAGCAAAAATAGCTTGGCTAACCTTCTCGTGCAAACGAATATCTTTGATTTCACGAGCACTTAATTCATGCACGGGTGGAATGCATACAGATTCGTACTCACGCATTGTCACCGCATCAATGACACCAGCCTCGTACAAATCAGTAGCAATCTCATGCGCGACTTCCAGCAGAGAAGGTTGTTTCATTTTTTTTACTTTTTTTACAGTTTTCATTGTTTCACCTCAAATAATTTGCCTTTTTCTACCATTTCTTTAATGGTCTTTTCACTCATGCCCAGAAGGTCTTTTGCAAGTTGTCGGTAAATTTTTTCTTCTCTCTCATCTATGTCAGCACGGACATTTTTTGCAAATACATAAACAAAAAAAGCGTTTTTTTCCTTCTTAAATGCTATGAGAGTTCGGTAACTCCCTCTTTTACCTTTTCCTGGTAAAGCCACTCGTTTTTTATAAAGACCACTTCCGAGGTTTCCTTCATATAGCCCTTTTTCCATCTCCTCAATGGATTCTTTTAGAATGTTATCCGCTATTCCCTCAGATTTAGCCCACTGGTGAAAGCCTCTATGCTTAAAAATTCTCATTTGCATCCTCTGTCTTAATTATAACACTTAGGGTTACCTTTTCAATAGCATGGAGCTGATAAAGGTAAATTTCGTAACTTATTGAAATATAAGCTTATACAGGGCTAAACAAGTCGATATAATCGATTTTTACCCTTTATCTCAGACCAATTCAGCTCACAACCTCCTTACCATGATTTATTTCTACAACTTCAGCAGATTTTATTACACCCATACACTTCAATAAATAATCCGATATTTGCTGCATTGGTCGGCGCAACCTCTCAACATCAGCGACGATATACCCCGCTGTGATATCACCATTCATTTTATGATTCAGTAATCTTTTTAACGCATAGGCGGGGATATCCAAACTTTCGGCAATTGTGATAAACGTCCGGCGTAGATCGTGAACGGTGAAATGGATACCAGAGACTTTCGTTACATTCGCCATTTGTTTGCGCGGTTCAATAATATAGCCTCCTACGCCAGTTCCAGGAAATACATACTCATTAGTAACACTCTGGCTGCGCTGCTTAAGTAACTCATGGAGATAATCAGACAATGGCAATGTGTGTGATTCATGGTTTTTAGTATCAACAACAGTCAGTGTTCTCGCTGTTAAATCAACTTGCTCCCATTTTAGAGTTGCTGCTTCCTGACGGCGTAATCCGGTAAATAGCAGCAATATGAGATAATCACGGAAAATTTTATTTTGTAACTTTTCCACACCATCATACCATAGAGATAATTCGTGGGATTTTATAAAGGTTTGACGTCGTTCTATGCGGTACCACGCGCGTGTTTGTGATAAACGCTTTACGGGATTTTCAGTGACTAACGACTTACCCTGCGCATCTTCATACTGACCGGCAGCGAAATTAAATAACGCACGCAGCATACGCATCGCTAAATTTGCATAAGCCTCGCCATGCTCCTTTCCAAGTTTTTCATGATGCCTAGAAATTTTATCTTTTGTAATAGAAACCAGCGGCTTCGATCCCCAACTTGCAAAAGCGACTTTCATCACACGTTTATAATTATAGAGCGTATTATGTTTTAACGATTTGCGCGCCTTCAAATAATCATCAAACACCTCATTGAGTGTCACTGCACGCATTTTAGCTGCCCGCTTATCTGCAACAGGATCATGCCCAGTAGCAATTTTCCCTAATAATTTTTGCGCCTCTTTTCGGGCTTGCTCGACAGTCAGCTCACCATAATGTCCAATCGTAATTCGGCACAATTTATTCTTGATCAACTTTTCAATAAAAAATGCCTTTGTTCCGCCAGAGGTAACCCGCAACCCAAACCCCTTAAGTTTGTCATCATAGTAACGCTTCTGTGCCGTCTGGCCAGAAGCCAGAATGGTTGGGATTGGTAATTTATCAACGATCAATTTAGTCAAATTCATTTTTGCTGCCTACCTCGCGTGTCTAAACGTGTCGAATATGTGTCGAATAAGTAATTAAAAACTGTTAAAAGTGAATGTGACGAATTATATGAGGTATTTAGCTGGAAATACAACACTTTTTGGAATTATTAGAACTATGTCGAAGCTATTAAAACACTATAAATTATAACTGTTAATCATTAGGTCACTGGTTCGAGTCCAGTCCGGGGAGCCAGTTTAATCAGCTGGTTACGTAGACCCCCTCGCGGCCTAGGCCATAGGCTGTAGCAAATTTGTAGCAGAGATTCTCTCTGCCGCTCTTCTAAGATGATCACTACTCAAATGCGCGTAGCGTAAAACCATCTCAAAACTCGCCCACCCTCCAAGTTGTTGCAACTCTTGAAGTGATGTTCCACTTTGCACGTGCCAAGACGCCCACGAATGCCTCAAGTCATGCCATTTAAAATTAACTATCCCAGCTCGCACTAAAGCTTTTCTCCAAGCCTTGTTATTAAACCATTGGATGGGTCGACCTTTGTACGAAAAAATAAAACGCGGATGTCCTCCCGCTTGTTTTCGTAACACATCCATTGCCGCCGTATTTAATGGCACAGCTATCGCCTTACCGGATTTTGATTTATGTGCTGGTATATGAGCATGACATCGATTGAAATCAATTTCAGACCATTCCAATTTTGTAATATTAGACTCCCTAAGCCCCGTCTGAAGCGCGAACACCATAGCTTCAGCAAGATGCTTTGGTAATTCCTTTTTTAATCGCTCCGCTTCTTCGGGAGTTATCCAACGTATGCGCTTGTTATCTTCCTTACGCATGCGTACGACAGGCGCCTTATCTATCCATTCCCATTCCCGTTCAGCTTTACGCAATATAGCTCTCACAAGCGCTAACATACGATTCACTGTTGCAGGACTGGAATTTTCTTCCTTAATTAATGCAATTTTTTCAATTCTGTCGCGAGTAATATCGGCTAACAACACACCATTGAGATGTTTATCTAACCATCTAAATTTAGCCTGGTCGCAGCAAAAACTTTTTTTATGCTGAGATTCTTCACACCACCGAATCACTGCATCAGCCCAATCTTTCGTGGGCTTTTCTTTAAGCTTAGCAACATTCCATAAATATTTATGACTTACTAAATATTCATTACATTTTTTTACAAAAAATATTTCATCTTTATCACAGAACCATTTAGGAATAACACCTATGTTCTCATACCCCATTTTTTCATAAAAAGAAGGCCCTTGAAACTCCATAGTACTTACTTGAATTTGCGCGCACTTATGAGAGGATGTAAAAAATACTATTTAATTGATTGAAGAGGATCAGTAATCTCTGACGTAACTACCCATCGCAACAAATTAGCTTCCTTAGGATCAAGTTGATGCATTATCTCTTCCTGAGCTACTAAATCACGAATAAAATAATTTTCAACGCACTCATTGCCTGCCTTATGCAACATGACTATAGAATCACCGCCTAGAGACATAGACCTTGCTATAATCTTGTAAGTTGGTTTGACAGTAGAATCTTCTCTACCCTGCAACCATGGAAAATTTTCTGCTTTAACTGTATTCACTCTTCACTACCTCATTACGTAACAGGTAAATCACCTTTCGTCAGTATACGATACAACAATCTCTCTTGAGATTTATCGATTGTTGTATAGTGATCTTGATGGTTAATTTGTTGCTTCATTTAAAAGCAATTCAGGATTGTGCTGAAAACTAAATATGACAACTAAACACAAAAATGAAAATAACATTGGATAAATACAAGGCATGGCCTCATAACCAGAATAATTCACTAAGTACGTTGCAATTAACGGACATGTCCCACCGAATAAACTTGTTCCTATATTAAGCCCTGCAGCAATACCACTATATCGTGTGAGCGTTGAAAAAACTTCTGCGATTGCCGCTGACATTGGCCCAACGAGCATAGCAATAAACAGAGAGAGCACTATCTGTCCTTGCATCAAACCATAGAGATTGCCTTCAAGAAATAAAGTAAAAATAGGATATGAGAAAATAAACAAAGCTCCCGCACCCACTATCATAATATATTTTCTATTGATTTTATCCGACAGATAACCAAACAAAGGTATAAATAAAATTAGAATCATTGTGCCAACTGTATTGCTCAGTAATGCTTGATGGAAAGTAAGTTTATGCGCACTCACAAGATACGCCGCGATGTAAACAAACCCCAGATAAAATGAGATTGTACTTAATGCAAATAGTAAAATGACTTTAATCAAGCTGACAAAATTGAATTGAAGCACTTGCTTAAAAGGTAATTTAAGAACTTCGTTCGTTGCTGTAGCCGATGTAAATATATCTGACTCACGTACTTTGCATCTGAGATACCATCCAACAACACCAAGAGGTAATCCAATGACAAATGGAACCCTCCATCCCCAGGAGTGCATTTGGTCATTTGATAAAACCGCAGAAAGAATGGAACAAATAGCAGAAGCTAACAAAATACCGCCAGCAACTCCAAACATACTTATACTACCCCAAAATCCTCGCTTGTTAGGTGGCGCAATTTCAGTTAAGAAACAAATGGCGCCAGGATATTCTCCGCTAGCCGCGAATCCCTGCATCAATCGCAATGCAATAAGCGCAATCGGCGCGAGAATGCCTATTGTTTCATATGTAGGAAGTAACCCGATGAGCGTCGTTGGCACTGCCATCAAAATAATCGTCAGTGAAAGCGCAGATCTTCTCCCGCGACGATCACCAATATGCCCAAATAAAATTCCGCCTATAGGTCTTGCGATAAACCCAGAAGCGAAAACTGCAAAAGTCGCCATCAATGAAAAAAGTGGTGTTTTTGACGGGAAAAAATGTATCGAAATCATTGATGCCATTGACCCTAGTAAAGAAAAATCATACCACTCTAAAATAGTTCCAATGAGAACGCTTGACAAAGTTACAACATCTATTTTTTTCACAGACACACCTCAGACAGTGTATCTCGTGCCAGAATACTACGAATTAATTTTTTATATAAAAAAAGTATGAGCAGGCAAGAAAGGCTGCAACATAAAAATAATATTTTAGCTCCCCAGTACTCATAGATTAATCCACCTAGCATTGGACCTACCCCCAATCCAAGCATGGCAACTCCTGCCACTCCATAGTAAGTCCCTATGCGATCAGGTGGAGCAATCCGCGTCAACAGCAAATCATTCAATGGCATAATAATAATTTCTGCAATCGTCAAAAGCACCATCGCTAATATTAACGCTACCGTATCCAAAAATATCGCCGTAATGAAATATGACATCGCAAACATAATCATTCCAACACAGCTAACGATAAATTCGTTTAGCTGCTTAGTTAACTTAGATACGATTAATTGAAATACCACACAAATAACAGCATTAACAATTAACAACCATGCATAAATTTTTACACCATTTTTTAATGAGGCATTAAGATACTGCGGCAATGTAGAATCTATCTGTGAAAAAATGGCAATCGTTATAAAACTAATTAGCATTAACATTCTGAGAGAAGAATCCCGTAAGAATATTTCTTTTGCTAAACTAACACTCAATGATTTTTTCGGAGAATCAGATTGAATCTTGTCTCTATTCTGAAGAAAAAAATACAACACACCTATCATTTGGAATGAAACTAATGAATTAGTCGCTGCAAAATAGGCTCCCATCACTGGCCCGATTGCAGCAGCGCAATTGATCACCATAAACCGTAAACTAAATGAAGTTCGTCGCTGATCCAATGATAACTCAGCAACACCATAGGATTTGACACTAATATCAAAAAAACTGCGTATCGCCCCCGTTAGTGCATTCATTAAAAAACACCATGCGATACTACGAACAGAGAAGAACCCGCAAATCGTTATTGCACCAAAAAATAAGGCTGCAATCATGACGTTTTTAGAACCATATCGATCTACAAAAATCCCAGCATTAACACCAGCAGCTCCATAAACAAGAGGCCCAATTCCAACAGTCAGCCCAATCACAGTCGGCGATGCATTTGAATATCGAGATAAATAAATTGCCAAAAAAGGCAATAACATAAATTGGCCTGCGCGCATAAAAAATAAGGTGACCAACATCAACTGATGATCACGAGTTACATGGCGAAATTCTTGTAATGAAAAACTAAATTTTTTCATATTATTTTTTAATTAAAACTGAAGCCATTATACCCACAGCAGCAATAGCCCCCGCTGTCAAATATGTCTTATTAAATGCAGCAAGATATTCAGCTAACGCTTTTCCAATACCCTAGCTAGCACCAGTGATAATAAATGTTTTAGGCATATCTATTCCTCGTTAATATTATATATATGAATTTAAGCACCAAACCACTACACCACATAGCTTTGTACTGTCATCAATTTTTACCATAGGATATTGTGGATTTAACGGTTTTAAATATTGAATACCATTATCAACAACATATTGTTTAAATGTAACTTCCTTTGCATCAGGCAATAAAGCAATAATAAAATTTCCATGGGCAGGTTTTTTATGAGGATCAACAACAATAATGCTACCTTCTAGAAACGTTTTCATATTCCCTTGATGGGCTGTCATTGCATCACCCTGAACACGCAACGCAAACCATTGAGATTGCTCTGAATAAAATTGAGGAACGAACTCTTGAAATTCGGTTTTTTTGTTATTTATAAATTCAGCTGCTTCTCTCCAACTTAAAACAGGGACAGGATGTTTAATAAATTCCATTTTTTCATTTTTATCAACTTTCTTATCTAAAAAATCGGATATCACTTGCTTACCATAATGTAACCATGCAGGATCTGTTTTTAATATTTCTGCTAATTTTTGAAATTGTCCTAAAGGTGGAACACTACGCCCCGTTAAATAATGCGTAACTGCCCCGTATGTCACGCCCATTTCTTGAGCCAATACTTCCCGACTTATTCCAAGTAAAGCCATACGTTCTTTGACGCGGTCTATCCAATTATTCATATAGTTTTCGCTCAATATTAGATCTTGTTAGCAGCGCATATAACCATCTGTATTAGTCAATTACAACGTAATACAGTTGCTATTTTATATTGACGTCAAAATACAGTTAGTATTATTCTGCCAACGAATACATCGAAAGGGAACAACAACTATACGAGAGTTTGCAAATATATCACCTCAGTTCTGGATCAATGAACGAGGACGAACCATTAAAAAACTGGGTCTAAAAGCACAATTAATTGCAATTTACCTACTCACTAACCCTCACGCCAACATGATTGGTATTTATTATTTACCTTCCGCATTAATCGCACATGAAACAGGAATAGAGTTAAACGCAACTGTGAAAGGATTGCAAAATTTATCAGCTGCTAACTTCTGCAGTTACGACCCAACATCAGAATATGTGTGGGTACACGATATGGCATTTGAGCAAATCGGCACTGATCTCAAAGAACAAGATAATCGCGTTAAAGGAGTTAAGTACGAGTATGCATCCTTGCCAAAATTACCTTTTTTAAAATCTTTTTTTGATAAATACGCAGAAACCTTTTATTTGAACTCCTTAGAAGAACCTTCGAAGCCCCTTACAAGCAAGGAGAATAATAAGGATAAAGATAAAGATAATCATAATGAGAAAAAGAAAGATACGTCGGGCAAGCCCGACACTTCCTCTCGTAATAAAGATTTTTTCAATCCAGAGGTAAAAGCACAAGCTATCGAAATCCTCGAGTTTCTTAATGAAAAAACAGGAAAAGCATACAGGCCTGCCAGGACTAATCTCAAGCTGATCATTAGCAAATTGGAATCCGGTGTAACCAAGGCTCAATGTTTTCAACTGATTGCGAAGAAAACTCGAGAGTGGAAAAAAATTCCAAGAATGCTTGCTAGCTTGCGCCCAGCCACATTATTTCATGAAGAAAAGTTCGAGCAATATTTTGGTGAGCTAGTTCCACCAACCCAAGAAGAACAATCTGATGACCTCTAAACATTGCTGCCCTGAGTGCAGACAGTATTTAGGAAAAGCAGCAAGCGGTTGTTCGTGTGGTTGGCAATCACCGAAATCTAGTTTTGCTCCAAGGGCAGATCATCGATGTCAATACGCGATTGCAGGGAAACGCTGCCCACTACCAGGAGGAATTTGTTCGTATCCATATGGCTCTGGACTTTGGTATTGCGCTGGGCATTTGCAAACATTTGATGATCCGCGCTTGGATGAAGCAGTTTTGCGAGATGCAGAAGAAAACTATCAGAAGATTATAGAAAAATATCGGGACTGGCGAAGAAAATGCATTTAAATAATAAGGAAAATATGAATGATGATCTCAAACGATATTTGGAAGAAAGATTAAACGAATGGGCAGAATGGTATAGTCATGGAAATTGGTATGGTGTTGGATTTTCTCCTTGTTCAATTGAATATCGACTTATGACGGAAGGGATTTTAGTGAAAAATACCGCACCTAAAGTATCACCGACTAATGAGAATGCAGAAGAAATCGAGTCCTGGGTGAATGACATGGCGAAGCAAAATGATAGGATGGCGTTAGCTTTAAGATATAACTATTTTACAAAGGGAGGGTTGCGTTTTAAAGCTCAAAAAATTCAGGTCTCACATATGCTATTTAAGAGTTATGTCGATATGGCGCATCAGTGGTTAGCAGGACGTCTAAGTGCTAGTTATAGAAAATGATTGATAAGGTTATGATAAAAAATATCGAAAAAAATGTTGTATAATGTATATATTACTAATTCAGGATATCTAAACATATGCATTTCAGTAAAGGTTTAGAAGAATCAAAAGCCTTATATCATAGCTATGAAAATGAAGGCCGTCCTCTTGTCGGTGTTTTTAATATTGAAACCAAAGAAATTTCCTTGGTTCCATGTTTTTTTGAAAAAGTTTGGCTAGTAGAAGATGAGCAAGGTAATTTTATCAAGGGTTGGAAGCTTTTTGGCTTGATGCGAATACAAGAATTGTCACAGGCAGATACATTAAAATTTAACAAATTAAAGTTTGCTCCAAGATTCTTATCATCACAGGCTGCTGAAGATCAATATCTTTCAACTCATGAATATTTATTAAGTTTACTAAACGAAATAGACCATGTGGAAAAATATCGAGGATTTACCGTTACGCCAGGAAAGAAACTTACATTCAACTGGGTTTCAGGAGCACTAAATTCACCACGGAATGATCAAGGTGAAATAATTAAAAGAGTTCGGGGATCAGAAATGCTTAGTGATGATCGAAAACAAGTAGAAGAAATGATTATGCCTTGGAATACCTATCCACAAAGCCGAGAAAAAGAAAATCTTCTCTGGACATGGGGTGCTACACTGTTTGGATATTTTTATAAAGAAAAATCCGAAAGTATATCTGCCAAGCAAATAACCGAAAATAAACAAGATCACCATCGCCAAGATAGATGATAAATAATTTGAGCATTTATTCAAAAACATTTGTATTAAAGAAAATATGGAAATAATAAAGAATTTTTAACACCCGACGCATTGCCATTTCATGTTCTTGCTGTCGATGTTATTGCTGGAGAAGCCTATGTGTCTGTCGATTATGCGCATCATGTATCGCCAATGGCGTTGGATGATTTACTAGGTAGTTGGAGGCTTGACAGTGCTGATTATGATTCTAATACAGCTGAATTTGTGAATGAAAAAAATCAATTTGTTCGAGTCAATTTGAAAGGTGTGTGATATGTAAAAAGCACTCTCCGTATTTTTTTATTAATTCCCAGCTTTACATTGTGGTCAGTGTATTTACTAAACCAGATGACAATCCCTGGCTTGAAGCAAATAAGATGTTGGATAGCATCGGCCAACCCATTCAAAAAATGATTGTTAAAAATGTCACTGGGCTAGATGCTGGAAGCGGTAATCATATTCTGTTAGATCAACACGAGCAGAATATTATTTTTAAAGAAGCTGATGTCAATGGCAACCCAGCTCTTACAATGATACCAGCGCATGGATTATTACCCAGCACAGCTACACCTTGGCGGCCATATTATCAATCAATGAGCGATAGCTTGTTATGGCGTGGGTTACCTCCTACTGCGTTACCTGAAGAAGATTTAGCGCTAGGATTAAATGCCATGCATCACATTGGAACTGGCTTAACAAACTGGGGCGGTGTTTACCCACATGAAGGT
>Ga0207030_1061_pt1 | contig 18827 bp, 12 predicted proteins | sample Alteio_BWMinCont_40_FD_153260 | JGI IMG/M metagenome (GOLD analysis project Ga0207030, IMG submission 153260) | Enriched cells from forest soil in Barre Woods Harvard Forest LTER site, Petersham, Massachusetts, United States -... | ecosystem: Environmental > Terrestrial > Soil > Temperate forest >... | reverse complement strand
AAACCGATTCGCATCTGGCACTCGACCATGTGTGATAGAAAGTAGCATTTGCTCGGCGCACCATGGACTTCGATTTCCGTGGCGGCTGCCTTCGATCATTGGACTTTGTGCCCAGCTGCGACACCATAATTCGGAATGTACGAATCCTCGACGGCAGCGGCCGCGAGCCAGCCGCTGGCAGCATCGCCGTCGCCGTCGCCATCCATGGAGGCCGAATCCTCGCCATCGGCAAACTCGACGACTATAACGCGCGGCAAACTTTCGATGGCAACGGAAACGTGCTGGCTCCGGGTTTTGTCGATGCGCACACTCACGACGATACTTGCGTAATTGATCGCCCGGCTATGTTGCCCAAGTTGTCGCAGGGCGTTACCACAGTCGTGGTAGGCAACTGCGGCATCAGCGCGGCTCCCGTGCAATTATCCGGTGCCCTGCCTGATCCAATGAACCTGCTCGGCGGCGCAAATGTTTTTCGCTATCCCACCTTCGCCGCGTATGCCGATGCCGTGAATGCCTCGCGACCTGCCGTAAATGTTGCGGCCTTGGTTGGACATACTTCCCTGCGCAACAACCATATGGATCGTCTCGATCGGGCGGCCACTGCGGACGAGATCGGCGCCATGACCATGCAACTGCGCGAGGCGCTCGCTCATGGAGCCTTGGGCCTGAGTACCGGACTCGCGTATCTCTCAGCCTACTCGGCTTCTACCGAAGAAGTAATGGCCTTGGCGAAACCCTTGTCCGAAGTGGGCGCGATTTATACCACGCATCTACGTAGTGAAACTGAAGCTGTCCTCGAAGCGATGCGGGAAGCATTCAGCATCGGCCGCCACGCCAAAGTACCGGTTATCATTTCGCATCTCAAGTGTGCTGGAATCGACAACTGGGGACGAAGCCAGGAAGTATTACGAACGCTCGAGAGCGCCGGCAACAGCCAATCCATCGGCTGCGATTGCTATCCATATGCGGCGTCGTCCAGCACGCTCGATCTGCGCCAGGTCGACGAACGCGTAACGAGGATTCCGAGTTCGAATATTTTTCCCTGGTTGATTCTGCCCAGCACGTGGAACTGCTGGACAATTTTTTCAAAGCGCGCGGAAAGCGGCTGAATGTGTTGCTTGAGGTAGGCGCGGACGGCGGACGCACCGGCGTGCGCACTCGGCAACAATTGCAGATGCTGCTGGACCGGCTCTCCCGCTGTCGCGATCACATTGCGCTATGCGGCATCGAGGTCTTCGAAGGCGTGCTGAAGGACGAAGCTTCCATCCGCCTGCTTCTGAACAAAACGGTGGATACGTTGCGGGAGTTGGCTCAAGAAAAGCTTTTTGATCGCACTCCCGTGATTCTTTCGGGTGCGGGTTCCGCATGGTACGACGTGGTGGCAGAGGTGTTTTCCAAAGTGGAAATTGGTCAACCCTTGGATGTTGTACTACGGCCTGGTTGCTACCTTACTCACGATGTAGGTGTCTATCGCGAGGCGCAACGTGAAATTCAGAACCGTAACCCGGTGGCAAGGCGATTAGGGTCGGGCTTGCAGCCGGCGTTGCAGGTGTGGGCTTATGTGCAGTCGTTGCCGGAGACGGAGAAGGCCATCATCGCCCTGGGCAAGCGCGATGCCGCCTTCGACGCCGGGCTACCTTCACCTGTGCTGCACTATCGTCCCGGCAGCGCTGCCCCCGTGGCCGCTCCCGCAACGTGGGAACTCACCGGCATGATGGACCAGCACGCCTACATGAGAGTCTCCGAGGGCGATGACATCCGCGTTGGGGACATGATCGGATTCGATATTTCGCATCCGTGTCTGACGTTCGACAAATGGCGATGCCTGCCCGTTCTGGACGCAGAGTATCGAGTCATTGATGTGGTGCAAACGTATTTCTGATCTGCGATTTTCCTACACCCAGGTAGTTCTCGAAGTCATCGACACCCCGCAGTCCATTCTTTTTTTCTTTTTGGGCTTCTATCTCCGGGAGCGCTAAAGCGCAAAAACAAACACGTCTCTCCGGGAGCAATACCCGTCATTTTTGGAGGGGCAAAAACTGCTTGTCCCACTGTCCCAGACACCCTAGGGTTTTGGGACAGTGGGACAGTGTAAGCTGCTGAAAACAAACAACAGAGCTACTCGTCTAAACCGCCGTTGTCCCACGCCTCTTTGAGCCTTCCGGAGCGGCTCTTTGATACCCCTAACTTCTCGCCGACTTCGCGTACCGTGAGCCCCTGTTCGAAGAGCTCGCCAGCCTCCGCGAGCATCGGGTCTTCAGGCTTTTGCTTTGGGCCGTCATCGGGAGCGGAGATCGTCCACCCCCGATATGAACCAGTTTCTGTTGTTTATGGAAAGCTCGTCACCCGGGCGGTGACACACGTGGAGCGTACAAGAGGTGCAGCCCGATCCGGGCGCTGGAGGCGCTCACGGCAGGTCCGCGCGCGCCGCAGTCCATGAAACCCCAAGGCGAACAAAAAGGCAAGTAAATTTTGAGGCGCTCAAAATGAGGCATCTGTGCCACAGCTGACGTCCTTTGGGGCACAGCCAACGTGGATCCGGCCGCCCCCGGCCGGTTTCTTGCCGTGGGCCTCTAATATATTAAGAGGATATTAAGGCCTTCCAGAGGCACTTTTGCGGCTTTGGGACCACCGCTTTTCGGTTTTCTTTCCCAGCCTATTGCTAATCGCCTATTGGCCACGTTCTTCAGAAGCGAAAACCACCGCAGGAGAAGCGATTTTGCGGCTTTGCCGCTACCCCTATAAAGAGGTTATGACCGCGATCATGACCTTGGCACCCTGGCGAGCCAGTTTTCTGCAATTTGTGGCACTAAAACTCGGTTCCAGAGAGTTTCTGAGGACAGAAATCGCGAAGTTCTGAGGCGGAAAAACGTGGTTTAAGAAAGCTTTTTGAGGTAATTCCGCGACACTATCATGGGTAAGAATTCCGGCTTGAAGCACGGATTCAGGGGAGCAGGTCAGTAGAGCACCTGGTCCCGAACCAGATTCCAGCCCATATTGGAACTCGTTGAAATTTGATGTTTCTAACTGATTGATATTGAATCTGTTGCGAGCCAGCCGTTGAAGACTCTTGAGCTTTGAGGAACTTGAGGCTCTCTCAGCCTCAAAATTGCCTACAGCCGACGATTTGTTCAGGGGCGCAGGTCAGCGGATTTAGGGGAGCAGGTCAAACCCACATTGGGTTTGGTACTGCGAACGGGGGTATCTTTAGGCGAACCGGTCCGTACAGACCAACTCTGTCCATTCGCGTGTTGCTTCGCTAAGTTCCTGAGATCGTCCCCTAATCCGCAATCATATTTACTCGTGTGCGGTTGTTTTGAAGCAGGTCAGATTCTTCCTCACGACTTAGGTTCCTCTTTCCAGAGCATCTTCAGGTACAAGCTGATCGGAGCCATCGCCGAACTCAACGGTGTACAAGACTGTGCCCAAGGGGTAGCCGAAGGCGTGCGTCTGTTGCTCAGTTTCGACCGGCGTAATCGCAACTACACTGCCGGGTCTCTTAATTGAGTTGCCAGTGGCGTCAATTTCTCCCAATATGACCGCATCTCCATAATTGAATTTCATGTCCTTCATTGTTTCACCGGCAGCAAATGGCGTTCCATCAGGATCCGTTGCTCCTGGAACGTGAGCGTGCGGTACCTGCGCTCTGGAATCAGGATGGTTGCTGGCTGAGTGACCGCCATCTATGCGGACGCCTGTCGGTTGGCCGTTAGCATCCTTTACTTGAGTCCACTTTCCATCTTTTGAGCCGCGGAATCAGTGCATCGGCAAAATCGAGGATTACGGCATCGATCTGCTGCTGTTCGTCATGCTCTCTCTCTGCGTTGCTCATGACGGATATTTACCCGGTCTGCGGAGAAGATTTTGGGCTCGGCGGTTCTATATCGTGTGCCCGTTGTGAAAAAAGGGCGAAGGGATTGACAGCGGCAGTAAAATCTTAGGAGTAGATTGTGTCCCCCCAAGAAGAGGCTAAGACCTCGCAAAAAAGGGAACCAATCTACTCCAACAAAATAGGTCGTTCAAGACCCACACACGGGTTGCTGATATTGACATTGAGTGCAGGCAGTCCAAGCCTGCCTGCCACGTAGTACGGCAGTCGACGACATGGCCTTTCTACCGCTTTTGCTTGGGAAGCGGCAAAGAAGGGTCTATGGCGTTCGACCAAATCGAGCATTTCCTTTCCCCGCCCCTCCACATCGTTGCTGAAGCCATTGAGGTTTCACTAGTCCTATTCTTCCTAGAGTTGCTGCGTAAACAGCAACGAGGCATAAACTCAGCCATGCACCGAATTGGACAATTCCTTGTCGCGATATGGAGCGATTGGGCGTCACGAATGAGTGGGCCTGCCACTGTTCCACTCACGGTACTTGCGTTCTATGCTGGCAACGATACCTACAAGCGCATGTGGGGCGCTCTGGCTTTAGTCTCTGCACTAATCACAGTCTTTCGAGTATGGCTGTTCGAGCGAACGAGATACGAGAAAGTCGTTGCTGCCAGAAGTATGAAGGCAGCATGGGAGGCGATTCTGTTCAGATTTGACGAGGGCTCCTATCCGGTCAGTATTTACGCCGGTTGGGAGAGGAAACCCAAGGATGCGGAGATCACAAAACTCAACTGGTGGGTTGGTGGTTGTCGCGACGAGATTCAACAGCAGAAACTGATTTCCGTGATGGAGGAAGCCGGGTCCATGATTCTCAATTCTGAGTTCGCTCGCTCGAGGTTTCCGAACATGCTGTTGCAGAAAGAACCGGCAGACAGATGGTTAACGACCATGCTTCTCATCAATCCACCGTCTAAGCAGATTACTGGAACAGGTATCGACAAAGGCGTTGAATCGGAAAGTGCGATGATGGACCAACTTTTGAGAAGGTGTGTGGTTTTGTGTTCGCAGTTGGCGGCGAAGGAGGCCGTTATTTTTGAAGAAACCGCTGCCGTTAATCCTTCAGGTCTTTTGCTGCGATGAATGTTGGTGTTTGTGCAATCGGGGCAAGGAAGGCTCCTGAATCATGCAATTCAAGGTGGACATCCATTTAACTGGAAAGAATTGCTTATCGCTAATTGGTGCTCTCGTGGTTTTGGCTTTGGCTCTAATCACGTTGCTTGTCCCTCCCTGGCATCTCTCGTCAACGCTATGGCGGAGCATCGTCATTGGGCTGGCAATAGTTGGAGTTATTGCATTTATATGGCTCACCATAAGACAGTCGCGGGAAGATCATGAACGAGATCAACGCGAAAAAAGCCGCGATGAGAAGTTTGAATCTATTGTGGCCAAGATTGCAGAGTTACACCCAACTAGCTCAAAGAGCGCTCCGCCTGAACCCACAACTAGAAATGTGGAACTACCACAATCCGCTGAAACTAAGAAAGTCCATCCTGTTATTGATGGTCACATTTACCGGATTGTTTCAGCGAGCAAATCATCGGTTGGGGAGATAACCCGCGATCTATATAGGGCAATGAATCGGCTGGGTAACTTCGTAGTTGATGCCGACGTGCTCGCGGAGATGTACATCGTGAACGCTTCTGACGAAAAGCTGTTTCTTAGGGATGTTGTCGGCACTGTAGAGATCGACGGAAAGACGTTACCGCTCATACGCCAGAACGACTTTCGAGCATGGGAATTTGATAATCGCGACTATGAGTATTGTCTGGACTTTAGCAAGAAGCGATTCGACCGAACGAAGTTAGAACCGCTTAAAGCACTACTGCCAAGCCTTGCCCTTGAGCTTGAAGCTCATAAGCCCTTAGAGGGATGGCTCCATTTTGCCGTTAAACAAATAAACGATCCAGAGAAGCTTGCTGGGAAGGCGTTGTATTCATTCGCATTTGTTGATTCATTGGGGAACCAGTATCCAGTGACCAAATCAGCTCCTCATTCTGAAAGGCCAGAAGTTACCACTAGAGCTATGCCACGTGTTGCTCATCAAACGCCGTGAGTTTTTCGTATTCCATGTTCTCCGACTCAATCATTTTGAGCAGAGTATCGCGGGAATCGGCAAGGGTCGGTTGGGGCTATTGTTTCCGCTGCCGCAGTTTGTATTCATCCTCGGTCGTCGGCACATTATCGACAATCAGGAATCCCTTCCCGCATTACACACAAGTGCTGCGTGCCAATATCAGAACATCGAAGTAGGCAGCGTTCGTATGCAACGTCAGCCTGCCGCAGTGAGGGCATGTGAACTCGATTCCGAGTGAACCTGTTGGCTCTGGAAGTTCCTCGTCGTGCATAATTCAAGTTTACGGAAATGAAGGTGGCCGGTACCACACCCGTCATTGACACCGGTAGCGGTGGGTCTTTTTTTACATTTCACACTTTGACAAGGCTCGCCATCAATCTATAAACCCAAACGCCGTTGATCTTCCTACTTTGGAAAACAGACTTCCCCCAGGATGAGACGCCGGCGGATCGGCGCTTCCGATTGAATTCCCTCCTGAGGCGAAGGAAATAAACCTTAATACTGCCAATCGGAATCCCGCTCAATTCCGAAAGCTTCTTTTTTGTCTTCCAGCGGTGATCGAGACTTTCCAGCAAATCGACTACTCTTCCGTGATATTCGAGTGGCTCATGGCTCTTTGGTGCCTCGAGTGTGACCACATCCGAAGCCGCTGAGCCGTAGGTTACAGTTGTTTTGAAATTCGTGAGATCGTAGCTGACCCCAGTGACCGGATTTTGCCCTGCCAACTGCAGCGGCCTATCTTTTTCCTGGTTTTAGAAAAGGGCGGGAGAGACAACTCTCAACCTCTTAAGCTTTTGATTTTATGTTGGGATTCCCAGTTGAAAGACAGAAAACCAGTCGCTGGTGTGTGATTGTTGGGGTCGGTTTCCGAAGTCTTGTTGTCGTTGTTGTCGTACACATAGGTTGTGGTTTTATTCAGCGCGTCCGTCTTTGTCGTAAGCCGCCCGTGGACAGATGTCGGACAGGTTTCCGGTGCGTGCTTTTAACTGGGATTGTCTCCGGCGAGGAATTCGATCTCTGATCGAGCGCGTCAATGAGTTCCATTCGATCATCAGTCAGCTAGATTAGTACCGCAATTAGCGCCGTTTTTGAATTTCAGATTTGCGCAAAAACGTCCATTGACGCAGACGAACGTAATCGATAACCTTCCCGGCAAATGCAAGCTCCAGCGTCGACCCTGACTTCTCTTTTATCATCGGGATTCCTTATCGTTGCGGCAGCGATGATCAACGCCGCCTTTACGCTTCCTCTAAAACGCATGCGCAAGTGGCCATGGGAGAACGCTTGGCTCATCTGGACATTCTGCGCCCTTATTATTTTCCCGCTGGTTGCCGCACTTCTCACCATTCCACACCTTGCCAGGGATTACATGGAAGTTGATCGAGCGTGTCTGCTCAAGATTTGCTCTTATGGAGTGGGCTGGGGAATGGCGCAAGTATTGCTAGGACTCGCAGTCGAGCCAATTGGCGTTGCCCTGAGCTTCTCGATTGTACTCGGCATGTCCGCGGCGGTTGGTACCATGATTCCGTTTGTCCGCTTGCACAGCGCGGCACTGTTCCAGCAAACAGGCGCAGTTTTGGTTTCAGGCCTCACACTTGTAGTTTTGGGCGTCGGCCTATGTGCTCTTGCTGGAAGGCGTAGAGAACAGGAACTAAATGTCGGATTGAATTCGGGCAGCAACTCCTTCAAGTTCGGAGTGGCATGCGCACTTGCGAGCGGTGTGCTCGCCAGCATGATGAACTTGGGTATCTCGTTTGCAGGGCCGCTACTCAAGCTTGCCGTCGATCACGATGCTAGCTCACTCTGGTGTGCGAATGTTATATGGCCTCCGCTACTAGCGGCCGGCGCAGTTCCCAATATCATCTATTGTCTTTATCTATTTCGGAAACATCGTTCAACTATGCAACACTCCGAAGTCAATCTGCTGTACTGTTGGTCACTTTCTGTGCTGATGGGTACCCTTTGGTTTGGAGGCCACCTTCTGTATGGCATGGGAATCTCCTTCCTTGGAACCTTGGGGCCCTCACTCGGATGGCCTGTCTACATGTCGTTCCTCGTAATTTCAGCTGGTCTTTACGGTTTCCTGGCTGGAGAGTGGCGACGAGTGTCAACTGCTGCGATCCGATTTCAACTGGCCGGAATGATAATTCTTTGTATCGCGGTTTTCATATTTTCTAAAGTGCGGCCGTGAATGAGCGCTGTGTGCCTCAAACTCCTGTGCCAGGAATCACAAGGGCGCTCTGGCACGATTCGCGTCCTGTTTAAGATGGTTTCGACGATATTCTGCAGGGCTCAACCTTGTTAAGCGGCGAAAGACTGCCCGGAAACGGCGCAATTCGCTGAAACCACACGCTGAAGCGATTCTAGTGAGCGTTCGTTTGTGCGATTCGGTGAGCAGCGTCTTTGCCCTCTCGACTCGGAGTGCGTTGAGAAACGCATATGGCGAGCTTCCAACGCTCCTGCGAAATCGTTGTTCGAGCTGGCGACGAGATAGCGGACTCAAACCCAAGATACGTTCCACGCCAAACACCTCGTTCAAGTGATCCCGAATCTGTTGCACTACTCCTGCAACTTCAGGGTCCTCGATGACAAGAGTATCAGTGGATCGACGGGCCACAACACGGTCGGGAGGGATGAGAATTGGGAGTTTTGAATACCGCTTGCCCTCAAGGAGCTGGGAAAGCAGCTTCGCTGCCTGCCGGCCCAGTTCCCGATCGTTGCGTGACACGCTTGATAACTGTGGAATGCAGAATTCGCAAGCAATCGGGTCGTTGTCGACCCCGACGATTGCCACGTCTTCGGGTACTCGAAGGCCGATCATCGCGCAGGCTTCACTTAGTATCTGAGCGCGAAGATCCCAACTCGCCATGATTCCAACTGGAGGTTGAAGGGATCTTAACCATCTGGCCAGCTCTCCTCCCACTCGTCGCCAGTCCCAAGGGGATCGGATTAGATTAGTACTTTCAATCGAACTGCATCTGTATCCCGCCGCCTGGAGCGCCGTCTCAAATCCGATCCGGCGTTGTTCGCTATACCATAAGTCACGGACCCCGTAGTAGCCGAACCGACGAAACCGTCGCGACATGAGATGCTCTGCGGCGAGGCGTCCAACCATCTGCTGATCCAGCGTAACTGTTGGAACTCGCACATCTTTTACATATCCTCCAACATTCACAATTGGAATAGGCAGGGACCGTGCCACTCTAACGTCCGCCTCATTGCTGATCAGCACAAATGCGCCATCCCCTTCCCAGTTACGCAACCATTCAAATGATGGAGTCAGGCGCTCGGGAATTCGAGTGAACACCCATCCGCCTTGAGCTCTGGCGAAATCCAAAATTCCAGGCAGCAGACGCTCGACAAAGACAACGTCCAAAGGAAGTGCCAATGCAATGTGTTTCTCCCGTTTTCGTTTTGTCTTTGTCATGTTCTTCACGGTTTACCGTAGGGCCGATCATAATTCTCAATTCCAAATGCGGGTTTGAGATCCAGGATCAACCTGCGCACTCTCCGTTGATCGCGCTATCGATTCAAACGCCTGATTGGGTTGCATCATTAAACCTGAAACTATACGCGAGGCCAATTTAAGAATTTGGCTGTGTGCGCAAAAAGGACTATTTATGCGTAAAAAGGCCCTTGCAAGCACACGAAAGCACATACTAGGCTCGTCTGCGTTTCGGAATGCACATCTTTGACAAGCACCATTCAGGATCGTGCGGAGCCATGACGCGGAGGCTCGAAGACCCGAGTCAGAGCGCGTGATGCACAGAAAGAGCAATAAGACGATGACCGTCTCTGGGGGGCTGTCTATGGTACAGCAGATACAACGTGGAACAGCGGCAAAGCAGACCTTTCGTACGACTGCGAGTCGACGCCGATCGAAGCGGTGGCTCAGCTCAATGGCACTCAGTGTGTTTGCGGTTGTTGTCCTGAGCCTGGTGCTGGGACCCAATGGCATTGCACAAACCACAAATGGACTCATCACAGGCACGGTTCTGGATCCGACTGGAGCGACCGTCGCCAGCGCATCCATCACTGTTACCGACATCGGCACGAACGGTGTTCGAAAAGCGATTAGCGATGAGCACGGGCGCTATGTGGTTCCGCAGTTGCCACCGGCTACCTACAGCGTTGTCGTGTCGAAAGTGGGCTTTGCACCTTCGGAACGACCGGCTCTGCAACTCCATGTCAACGAGGAAGCCACAATCGATTTCAAGTTGACTGTCGGAAGCAGTGTTGAACGCGTGGAAGTGACGAGCACAGCGCCTCCCTTAAACACAACTTCCGCGACGCTCGGCGATGTTGTCGATCACGAGACAACGGTTGATCTTCCGCTGAACGGCCGCCAATTTACGAGCCTGACGCTGCTTTCACCCGGTGCATCCCCGGTGCAAGGGCCGCAGCAAGCGAGTAAGACCATCGCTTTAGGGGCAGGAGCGATCGTTCCTTCCGTGAGCGGACAACGTCCGCAGCAAAACAACTTCACCATGGACGGAGTGCTGAACAACAATATCTATACGGACATATGGGCGATCAGTCCTCCCCCGGATGCGCTTGATGAATTCAATGTCCAGTCCCATATTACCGACGCGCAGTTTGCCACCACCTCGGGGGCAAACATCAACATCGCGACTCGATCGGGGACTGACACTTACCACGGCGATCTGTGGGAGTTCATTCGCAACGACAAACTTGATGCCCAAACCTTTCCCGCGACCACGCGCTTACCCTATCGACAGAACCAATACGGTCTTTACTTTGGCGGACCGGTCCGTCTTCCCTACTTCGACGGACTCAAGAACACTTTGTTCTCAGGTTACTGGGAAGGATTTCGGTCCACCAAATCACAAGCCAAGACAGCGGCAACGTTCACACCGGCAATGGCTGGAGGTGACTTTTCTGCGCTACTCGGCCCTCAGTTGCCCGGAACTGACGACCTGGGCCGCCCCATGTACAAAAACGAAATTTATGACCCAGCCACGAGCAGACCGGACCCGTTGAATCCGGCCTTGATCATTCGCGATCCATTTCCTGGCAATATTATTCCAGCAGGGCGCATCAATGCAGCGTCCGCGCTCCTGATCGCGAAGTATTATCCCGCTCCCAACGTGCCTGGAGCGGCGCCTGGGTCGCAGAATCTAGCGTTCGCCGGCGTCACGGCAATTTCCAGTGACGTATATGGCGTTCGGCTTGATCACCGTTTTGGTGACAATGACACGATTTTCGGACGCTATAACCGTGACAACGCAACGCAGACCACCCCGCAGGCCCTCCCAGGCTATTCTCATTACGTAGTCAACTACGCGCAGCAGCTGGCCTTCGCATACACGCATTTGTTTGGAAACTCTTCCGTGTTGCAACTGCATTTCGCGGACACACATACAAACATCGCAAATTACGATCAGGCCGCGGGACAGGCCTTTGTCAATTCAATAAACTGGCAACTTGTTCAACCCCCAAAGTATGGTGACTATCTAGGACCTGCCATAAGCCTCACAAACGGTTTCACCGGAGTTTCTCAAAGCGACACCTTGAACGGACCGCAGAACAACTACGAATATCATGCCGATTTCAGCAAAGTTTGGGGAGCCCACACCTTCGGCACGGGTTTTATGTACTATCACATCCACAGCATTACCGATGGCTGGAACTTCGGCACTGGTTTCACCACGAACGCAACGTCTTTGGGGGGCACGACGGCGGTACCAGACGGCCTGGGGCCGGCTAGCTTTCTTCTCGGCCTAGTCGATAATTACACGGCATGGGTCGGCAACACGGGCATTAACCAATCAGTTCACTGGTACGGAGGCTACGTACAGGACCAATGGCGGGCCACCAGAAGACTGACGCTGACCTTGGCGTTTCGTTACGATTTCGTCAGCCCTCCTGATTATCACGGAAGAGTCATTGGGTCTCTCAACGCGCTCAATGGACAGTTCTGCGTAAATCAGGCGGTAGCTCCGAGCTTTCCGCAGGCTACGTGCCCATCGGGATATTTTTATGCCCAACACAATGGATACCAGCCGCGGTTCGGCCTGGCGTTCAAGGCGACAAATCGAACTGTGATCCGGGCTGCGGTTGCAAAGCTGGACGATCATAACAACTCAGTTGCACAGGAGAATCAGGACGAAAGATTGTCATGGCCGACGTCCATCGACGCAGTCGCTTCAGGCTTTAACCACAATCTTCCGAACCTTCATGTGGATTCAATGCCCACCGCAGCATCCTTTTTCGCTGGTGGGACGGCTGTGCCATTTGCAAGCTTTGGTGCAAATCCAAACAACAAGATCCCTTACTCCATTGAATATAACCTTGGAGTAGAGAGCCAGCTCAGCAATTCCCTCGTGTTGCTGGTCGACTATGTGGGTTCCGAAAGCCACCACCTGTTTGGTCAAGTCACGGGAAATACCCCTCTAGTCCCCGGGCCAGGCAGCGTACTTTCTCGCGAACCTTATCCTCAGTATGGCGGAGTCTTCCCGTTCGACACGAATGAAGCTTACTCAAACTATAACGGCTTGCAAGCTCAGCTGAAAAAAACTGTCTCTCACGGTTTGTTTTTCAACGTAGCGTACACATTCTCGAAGGCGATGGACATTCAGTCGAGTGCTCAGACTGCAGGACCAGAGAATGCCTACAACCTTCGCCAGGACTATGGTCCGGCTGATTTTGACAGGCGACACTTGTTCGTTGTGAGCAGCGTGTACTCCCTTCCTTTTGGCCGCGGCCAGAAGTACCTGAGTCAAGGGCCGTCGATTCTTCAAGCGCTAGCAGGTAATTGGAATCTTGCAGCGATTACCAGCCTCGCTTCCGGGGCGGCGTTTGATGCGCAGGCAGGCAGCGATATAGCCAACGTGGGTGGCGGAAATCAGCGAGCTCAGACAACCGGAGCGACGCCTTATCTCCGGCAATTTACGGGCGCCACCAAACAGTGGCTCAATCCGGCCGCATTTGCAATTCCTGCGCAATACACTTGGGGGAGCGAGAGTCGCAACGATCTCGTGGGACCACCACAGAAGGATGTTGATTTCAGTGTGTTCAAGGACATCCCTGTGAAGGAGCAGCTCAAGTTACAATTCCGCGCGGAGTTCTTTAATGTTTTCAACCACACAAACTATGCGATTCCCGTAAACAACGTTACCTCCAAGTCTTTCGGACAAATTACATCAACGGCGACGACAGGCCGGGAGATTCAATTCGCGTTGAAAGTGATGTTCTAGCGAAGTGCACAGGGTGAAATATCCGTTTGAATGGATGACGTGTAGTCGCATCTTCTCGTGACAATGGCAACCTGCGGCCACGAAGAGCCGCACAGCGTGGTCGCAGGCTTGCAATCAGACATCGCCCCACCTACAACCGGCGACGGTTGGGGCCTGATTTTCACGGGGGACACTGCTTGATGGTTCATTCTAGTTCAAGATCTTGACCGTCATGATCTTGGCTGCGTGCCGACCACCAACAAGAAAGAAAGGATGAGAGTCACGTGCCTTGCCGCCGCACGGTCGCTTTCGTTCTCGCTGCCGTGACTTCCTTGTGCATCAGTTCCTATGGCGCGCAATCGCCTTCACCAGGGTGTAGCGGCAATTGCGTGTTTCAGATCGGAGTCTTTGATGGTTCTTCCTTGGAATTTGCGCAGGGCCGCCCCAAGGAAGAGCCCAGGTACGTTGTTGGTCAGAGCGTTGCCGCGAAGGACTGGCATGCGTTTCAACCGGCAATAGTGTCTCAACAAGTAGCGAAGCCTGATCAAGGAACAGCAGGCCCCCGAACGATCGAGTTTCAGATCAACAATGATCTGGCCCCGTTCTATCAACTCAAGGTGTCGCTTCTCTTTGAGCTCCAGGGCATTCCTGCCCTGCGCGTGACCATAAATGGAAAGTCGGGGATATTTTACCCAGAACCAAAGCTTGACGACCGTATGGGTAACACCAGCGCAGCGTATGACCCGATCTATTCAAGTGCCGATATTGTATTTGCGTTCCCCGGGTCCTTCCTCCATTCGGGTTCAAATACGATCGCATTCCAGGCTGTCGAGGAGGCCGATGAGGCCGTCCCAGGTACTGGATTCACATACGACGCAGTGGAGCTGGACCGCCTGGTTACGAAATCAGGCGACCGCAATTCTTCGACTCGAATCGAACCTACCGACTTCTTTCGAAATCAGGATAATGGGCTTGCCGAGGTTGTCAACGTTACAATCCGCAGCACACAAAAGCTTTCCCCTCAAGACGGCGTATCGCTCATTCTTAATGGTAAGAAGTATCAGAAGCAGATCGGAGTGTCCCAGGATTTTGGCGAAGCAAGGGTCCCGTTTGAAGTAAAGGAGTTCTCTTCTCAATCGGTTGCCAAAGTGGATTGGCGGATCGGCAAGAAAGGCGTTCACTGGAAGCAGGCCGTTAGCCCTCAGAAGAAATGGACGCTTCTCCTGGTTCCCCATATCCACCTGGATATTGGATTCACCGATTTTCAGTCAAAAGTCTCAGCGGTACAGGCACGGACTATTGATGAGGCGATGGACTTTATTGCGAAGCATCCTGACTTTCGCTTCAGCACGGACGGAGTATGGCCCCTCGAGCAATTTCTACGAACTCGTAACGTTGAAGAACAGAATCGGGTCATTGCTGCGATCCAAAAAGGGCAACTATTTCTTCCTGCGCAATACGCGAATCTCCTTACAGGCTTTCCTACTGCAGAGACGCTTATTCGGTCGCTCTACCCGAGCGCCAATTTCAGTCGCGAACACAACACTCCGTTTAACTACGCTAATATCACCGACGTCCCGTCATATTCCTGGTCCTACGCTTCGATTTTGGCCTCTGCAGGCATAAAAGACTTTTTCGCAGCTGCGAATAACCATCGCGCGCCTGTTTTAAGGCAAGGCCATCTCAATCACCATTCGCCTTTTTGGTGGAGTGCGCCTGACGGCCAGAAGGTTCTCTCCTGGTATTCCCTTTCCTACCTTCAGATGTCCTATCTATTTGGGTTGCCTCCCGTTCTCGCGGCAGGCGAGGACACCATTCCATTATTCCTGCACCAGTTTGACGACCCTGAGTATCGAGCGTCAGCCGCTATCGTCTTCGGAACGCAATCCGAGAATTACGACCTGTTCCCGGAGCAAGCGGAGTTGGCGGACAAATGGAACGCGAGATGGGCATATCCCCGCATAGAATATTCCGGCTTCCATGATGCATTAGAGACGATTCGTCAACAGTTTGGCGACAAGATTCCAACCTACAGCGGTGATGGCGGCCCTTATTGGGAACTCGGCATTGGCTCGGATGCATACTACGCCGCCATGGAACGCGTGAGTGAGAGCCGCGCACCCTCTGCCGAGAAACTCTCCACGATCGCTTCATTGATTGATCCGCGAATCGCTGTCGATAAATCGGCGCTGAACGACATGTGGACCAGCATGATCCTCATGGACGAGCACACGTGGGGCTCCGCGATCAGTGTCAGCGATCCAGGAAGTAGCGAGGCCACAGAACAACTTGCCATTAAGGATTCGTTCGCGATTCACGCGCAGGCTTCAGTCGATTCTTTAGTGAAAGCCAGCATGGCGACTTTGACGAATTCGATTTCAGCGGGAGCGAACAGCCTAATTGTTTTCAATACACTCAATTGGTCTCGCAGCGGCTTGGTCGAATTCGACCTTAGAAAGACGCAAGAACTCGTCGATCCTTCTTCGGATTCCGCAATTCCGGTCCAGATCGTTCGCACGGAAAACGAACTGAATCGTGTCCGCTTCGTAGCGCAGGACGTTCCCGCACTGGGATATAAGGTTTATCGGCTCAGGACAGCAACTGCGCCGCCCTCATTATCGGTTTCCGCTCAATCCACCGTCCTTGAAAGTCCCTATTATCGGGTTGAGCTCGACGCCGCCAGTGGAGCGGTGCGTAGTATTTATGACAAGGACTTACGCCGAGAGCTGGTCGATCAAGGGAGCGACTATCGTCTCGGCCAATATCTCTATGTTACAGATGCAAACCCCGCAAACAACCAGCACATGACCTGGTACCGCGGGAAGCTCGATTTGCAGGTCCATCCAGCGCACGACGGCAAGATCCTTTCCGTGTCGCGCACGCCATACGGCATGGAAGCCCAGATGGAGAGCACGGCTGCGAGTACGCCGACCATCGCGACCAGCATTCGACTATTCGAACATGAGAAAAAGATCGAGTTTGTCGAGAACATAGAAAAGGATAAGGAAACTGCGAAAGAGGCCGTCTATTTCGCATTTCCATTTGCGGTCAGCCATCCTCAATTCCGCTATGAAATTCAGACCGCTTCCATGGATCCCGCTAAGGATATGTATCCTGGCGCAGGCCACGAATGGTTTTCTGTGCAGCACTGGGTCTCTGTTCAGGCAGATGGCGTTTCCGCTTCGGTGTTGCCTCTCGACGTACCGCTCATGACGCTTGGCGATATCGATCGTGGCCAATGGCTCGATACATTCGGCGACAGGCGAGCCGCGATCTTTTCTTTCGCGATGAACAATTACTGGGAAGACAATTACGTAGGGAGTCAGGGCGGTAAGTTCCAATTCCGATATGTTGTCACGAGCGCGCCATCAACAAATGAAGGTCAATTGAGCCGTTTGGGGTGGGAGGAGGCCACTCCACTTGAGTTCGACGAGGTCACCCGAGAGGACAAAGCGGTCAAAGAACCGCATCTCCCCGATTCCGGACAAGGGAGCTTTGCTCACATCGATGACCCCAACTTGCTTCTCGAAACCTGGAAACCAGCGGAAGATCAGAATGGGACCATCCTTCGATTTCTCGATCTTGGAGGTCAAACGCGATCAGTATCGATTCGCCTCCCCGCTTTTCGCTTGATGAGTGCATGGAAAACCGATGCCGTCGAAAGAAACCAGGGTCAACTGCCAGTCCAAGATGGCCACGAGTTTAGCTTCACGATTCATCCGCACGAGATCGTGACCGTGCGTATCGCGACCGATGGAACCGAGACTGCCGGCGCGCGAATTCATTGAAAGGCCGATACACCGTTCATAGCAGAGGGACCGATGCAGCTTTGGAGCAGTGACGAAGAGCTCTTTTCCCTTGCGAAAAAGGAGCTTTTTACGTGTGTCGTGGGCGATGTACTCGATCAACAGAATCGCTTGCACCAGTACCTGCCGCCGGAAATTCGCCCCCTCTCTCCAGAGATGGTTCTTATTGGTCGTGCCATGCCAGTACTTGCGGGCGATGCATTTCAGGTTGCGGTTGATGACTCTCGAAATCCGCTGAGCGGGAAACCTTTTGGCTTGATGCTTGAAGCGCTGGATGATCTGCGGCCGAACGAGATCTACATCAGCACCGGTTCGTCGCCTCGTAATGCTCTTTGGGGTGAATTGATGAGCGTGCGCGCGCTTAAATGCGGCGCTCGAGGAGCCATATTGAATGGGTACGTAAGAGATACCAGGAAAATACTATCCCTTGGCTATCCTACCTTCTGCTTCGGATCGTATGGCCAGGACTCCGCGCCCCGCTACAAGGTCCATGATTTTCGAATTCCCATTGAAATCGGCGGCGTGCACATTCGGCCTGGAGAGATTCTCTTTGGTGACATTGATGGGGTGGTTGTGATCCCGGCTGAAGTCGAGAAAGAGACTTTTACTTTGGCGCTTGAAAAAATCCGAGGAGAGCAGACTGTGAGAGAAGCTCTCGAAAATGGCACGAGCGCGGTCGATGCGTTTCGAAAGCATGGAATCATGTAACACCGCTGGGCCCCACGGAGGGGGAAACGCTCAATGAAGGTTGGACTGGGCCTATATCGTCATATGTTGAAAACCGAATACTACGACTTTGCTCGCCAAGCAGGTTGCACTCACGTGATTATTCACTTAGTTGACTACTTCCATAAAGGTGCTGCAAATCCAAGGAGCAATCAGCCGACCGGAGATAAGTACGCTCCATGGGGAGTTGCAGGAGACCCTGGATCATTGTGGACCGTCGAGGAGATGCGCGCTGCGCGACTCACAATCGAATCGGCGGGCCTCACGCTTGCGGGAATCGAAAATCTCGATCCTGCACATTGGTACGACGTGCTCTTGGATGGTCCGCGGCGAGCAGAGCATATCGAAAACGTTAAGACGATCGTGAGAAGGATGGGGGAAGCAGAGATTCCTATCCTCGGCTACAACTTCAGCATCGCCGGTGTCTGTGGACGCGTTACCGGCCCATTTGGACGAGGCCACGCAATAACTATAGGCATGGATGGTCCGGCTGATGAGGTTCCCGTCCCCAAAGGAACTGTTTGGAATATGGTCTATGAAGACAGAGGCGATGGCATCCTCCCCTCCATCTCTCACGACGAATTGTGGCGTCGATTCGCTCAATTCCTGGAAGAGATCATTCCAGTGGCGGAGCAGGCTGGCGTGCGTTTGGCGCTTCACCCCGACGACCCCCCCATGCCAACCATGCGTCGTCAGCCTCGCCTCGTCTATCAGCCGTCTATGTATCAAAAAGTGATTGATTTGATGCCGAGCCGCAACAACGCCTTGGAGCTGTGCGTCGGGACTCTTGCTGAGATGACGGAGGGAGACGTATATGACGCAGTCGACCGATATAGCGGCCAGGGCAAGATAGCCTACGTCCACTTGCGAAATGTCAAAGGGAAGGTTCCAAACTACCAGGAAACGTTTATCGATGAAGGCGACGTCGACATGGTGCGAATTTTGGCAATACTCAAGCGGAACGGCTTCCAGGGTGTAGTTATTCCTGATCACACGCCGCAGATGTCCTGCTCTGCTCCGTGGCATGCCGGAATGGCCCACACTCTTGGTTACATGACTGGCGCCTTAGCGAGCCTAGGGGAACCGCATTGCAATGCAACCGACGTCCTTACCACAGCTCCACTATAAATCCGTCCCTGTTT
>Ga0207030_1059_pt1 | contig 19054 bp, 12 predicted proteins | sample Alteio_BWMinCont_40_FD_153260 | JGI IMG/M metagenome (GOLD analysis project Ga0207030, IMG submission 153260) | Enriched cells from forest soil in Barre Woods Harvard Forest LTER site, Petersham, Massachusetts, United States -... | ecosystem: Environmental > Terrestrial > Soil > Temperate forest >... | reverse complement strand
ATATAATAAATGGATCAATGAAACTTTCAAACTGTGCTACTAAAACAAGATAAATAAATATAATAGCAAGTAAAAAAGTGATTAACAGTTTATGACTTGACTCCAAATAATTTTGCGCTTCGCCACGAAATGAGATTTTTGTATTGTCAGGCAGCGTTTGTTGCGCAATATTTTCTAATACTTTTACAGCATCCGAAATGGTATATCCAGGTGCTAGACTTGCATATAAGTCATCGGAACGCAGTCGATTAAAATGCGGTAGTGATCCTGGATTAGTGGTTTCATTAATCGATACAACATCCGCTAACGAGATCATATTGTTATTGCTGCTTCGTACAAATATTTGAGAAATAATAGCTGGAATTGCCAAATAATTTTGCTGCATCTGCACTAATATGTCATATTGTTTGCCACCATACTCAAATTTACCTAATGCTCTTCCAGCAATTAAAGTCGAAATGGTGTTAGTAATACTTTGCATAGACAAATTTAAATCGGAAATTTTTTCACGATCAATCTGCATTTCAAATTGATTTCTATCCCACTTCAATAGGCTGTCCGCCGATAAAAATGCGGGAGACTTTTTTACCTCCGCTAAAAATTTCTCCATGGATGCATAAAGGTCTTTATACTCGCTGGCAGACATCATAGCCATGGCAACTGCATTTCCTTGGCTGCCACTAAACCATGTTAACGGAGAGGGAGGAACGTTGACAGATACTCTTATGCCAGGAATTTGAGTGGTTGCTGATGTAATCTCATCCGCAATTTCTTGCGCTGAACGTTGGCGGTCTTTCCGAGGTTTCAAGTTGAGTATTTGATATGACGTTGATGGAACACTATCACCCACCTCAGCTAAGTAAGAGACCACTTCAGGTATGCTTTGGTACAGGCTCTCTAATTTTTTAACGTAAGCGTCTGTATATTGAAAACTTGAATCATGAGGTGCATTAACATAGACATCAATTTCATCTCTATCTTCGGTTGGTGCAAGCTCTGAGGGTAAAAAATGAAATAGAACAACACCCATGACACCAATTACACCCAGACCAATCATGACTTGCTTTCTTTTCTGGAGAATAAATGATAAAGCCTTGCGATAAAAATGTTGTAGATTATTATATGTTGTCGCTGTTAATCGATTGTATTTGTTTTCCGAATCTTTAAGTAATAGCCTTGAGCACATCATGGGTGACAACGTTAAAGCGACGATTCCAGAAATGAGAACAGCACCTGCCAAGGTTAACGCGAATTCACGAAAAACAGAATTTAAAACACCGCTCGTAAATGCAATTGGCGTGTAAACAGCAGCCAATGTTAGCGTCATCGCGATAATCGGAAAAATAATTTCACGACTACCTTTGATGGCTGCTGCAAAAGGCTTTAGCCCCATCTCGATATATCGAGCAATGTTTTCAACCATCACAATTGCATCATCGACAACCAAGCCAATTGCCAATACAAAAGCCATTAAGGTAATCGTATTAATACTGAAATTAAATAAATGCAATAAACTGAATGTAGCGATAAGACAAACAGGAATCGTTATCAGTGGAATCAATGTAGCTCGCCAACTCGCTAAAAATAGATAAATGACAAGCAACACAAAGATGACTGCTTCAAATAGAGCGTCATATACGCTATGTACAGAGGCGCTAATAAAGTTAGCCTCATTATAGACAACACTTGCCTTCATATTTTTAGGTAAATTTTGTGTAACCTGCTGAAATACTTTTAACACATTCTTAGAAACATCGAGAGGGTTTGCAGTCGATTGTGGAATAATTCCCAAGGCCATGGCTGGCTGACCTTCGACACGAAATGCAGAATCAACATCTGCCGGTGCGATAATAGCTTCACCAATATTTTTTAAACGTACCGTTTGATTGTCGTCTTTACGGATAATTAAATCATTAAATTGTTGTGCGGTGTTTAGCGTTTCGTTGGTTACCACATTGTAATTACGATCAGCTGAACGAATTTGTCCACTGGGAATCTGAACATTTTGACTGCTGAGAGCTTCATTCACATCTTCAATCGTCACATGAGACGCAGCCATTTTTAACGGATCTAGCCAAATGCGCATCGCAGATGCACGTCTTCCATATGTCATGACAGTGGCTACACCTTCGACTGTTTGTAATTGTGGAATAACAAAGTGATCCACATAATCACTGACTTCTTTTGGAGAAAGCGCGGTATCAGAAAAAGCTAAAAATAACGTTGGCATATCGTCAGTATTTGCTTTTGATATATAAGGCGCAGTCACATCTCTCGGTAACAGACCAGTGACACTCGCCAAAGCGCTACGCACATTCTCTACCGCCTGATCGATATTCTTACCCAACTTAAAATTGAGCGTAACAGTACTTTCACCCTGCTGACTATTGGATGTCATGTTTTCCACGCCTTCAATGCCAGATAAAGCGGTTTCAATAGGTGTGGTAATTTGAGTTTCTACTAAACTGGCACTTGCACCTGTGTAGCCTGTGTAGATAGAAACAATAGGTGGATGAACGCTTGGAATCCATCGCACAGGTAATGAAAAAAAACTCATTAGCCCTACAATGCTCATGATAAGCATCAAAACGATGGTAAAAGCAGGACGTCGAATGAAAAATTCAGTAAAGCTCATGTTGGTACCTTATTCACTTCAGTGCCATCTTTCACTTTAAACTGGCCAGCAACGATGACCTCATCACCTGTTGACAGCCCTTTCAATACTTGAACATGACTATCGGTACGCTGACCTACAACTACCGGAACAGCTTGTGCTTTGCCATTCACAACCTTAAAAACTTCCTGGCCATCAATCGTTGCCATTAAACTGACTGCAGGAATCAACAAAGCTTTTTCTTCAAAACCAAACGAATGTGTAACATTGACAAAAAGACCGGCTAGCAGTAAATCACTATCATTTGGAACTTCAGCATACACAGAAACAGTTCTGTCTTGTGTATTAATAGTCGGAGCAACAAACGCAATTTTTCCAATAAATTTTTTATCAGGAAAGGCAGACGTTGTAATGCTGACCTCTTGATTTATCTTTAACAATCCTAAATATTTTTCAGGAATATTATATTCAACATGCAAATGATGTGTATCAGTGATCGTTACCAACTCTTGGCCAGCCGAGACAAAATTGCCTTCGCTGATTTTTACTTTATCCAGCACGCCATCAAAGGGCGCAACTAATAACATTTCATTTACCATGACTTCAATTTCTTTTTCGGATGATCTTTTTTCTTGTAGATCTGCAAATGATTTTTCAATTTCTTGACGTGAAATAATTCCTTTTTTCGCGAGTATTTGCATACGAACATAATTTTTTTCACTGACTGATAGATCCGCTCTTACTGCAATCAACTTCGCATTGTTCACGCTATCCTCAAATTTAATGAGCGGTGTTCCTGCTTTCACAAAACTTCCATCTTGAAAAAATATTTTTGCAATTTTTCCTGAAATTTCTGGAGCTATTTTTACACTTTTTGCAGCAACCAATGTGCCAACAGTTTGCAACGTCAATGGGATAGAGCCTACTTTGACTTTTTGAACTTCAACATTTACAGCGTTAATTGCATACTTAATAGGTGAGTGTTTATGTTTTAAAAAATAAATCGTGCTCATTACAGTAATAAAAATCACTGCGATAATCATTTTCTTATGTTTCATCTTAACTCTCAGCATTAATGAATTTGGGTTGATGAAGCTGGAGGGTATTTATTAAATATTTTAGCTACCTCGATACGATCAAACGTATATTCAGAGCTACAAAACTCACACTTAACCACAATCATTTGTCTCTCATGTAACTCTTCTTCGACTGCTTCACGTCCTAACAAAAGAATTGCATTCTCGCCCCGCTCCATCGAACATGTACAGCGAAATGTAACCTGCTGGCCGGCAAACAATCTCACATCTTCTTGAGAATAAAGTCTATGTAGCAAAGTTTCATTCTCTAGATCTAATAATTCATCCGCCTTAATTGTTTGTGTTAAATGAACGATGTGTTCCCAACTTAACATAGCCTCTTCTGAGTTTTTCTTTTTTTTATTTTGAGGCATCAGTTGTATCATAAAACCAGCCGCTTTTTTGTCATTAATAGCAAGCCACAAGCGTGTTTGTAATTGTTCTGAATGTTGAAAGTACGCCTCAATCGACTCAGTAATTGAGTTTCCTTGCCACTCGACAACTCCTTGATAACGCTGTGTGCTGTCATCGGGATCCATCATGATAATCAAGGTTCCATTTTTTAAGCTATGAATTAATTCTTTATAACTTAAATTCCCCTCCCACTGTGCTAACCCTCTCAATTCCAGCTTGTCATTACATTGGGCCAACAATAGCTTTAATTTATCTTTTGCTTGAAACTGAACGGTGAGACGTCCTTTAAATTTTAGGATAGCAACTAATAAACTGGCTATCACTAGCGCTTCACCTAGCAGCTGCCGAATAGGTTCTGGATAGGCATGCATATTCATAATCGTTTGAAAGGATTGCTCTACATGAACAACCTCACCACGTATCGGATGATTTTCAAAAAGGAAACGCTGAAGTATGTCTTTATTTTTCATATGGTTATTTAAACAGGAAGGTGAATGGGGTTATTTTATAATATGATGCCTTATACTTTATCAGAAATATGAGTAAGCAACAAATCTTGTTTAGCACAATAAGTATCTATTAAGTCTCCTGCACTAAGAGACGCTCAGCGTATTTTTTAGTATACTAGTACGTAGACAATTGGTTTTCGGCCCCAAAAACACATTAAGCAAAATTTCGGCCTTATGATGATGTCTCATGCCCAAAAAACCTGACATAAGCGAAGATGAAAAGTCCCTCTTTCGTGATGCAATGCGCGGCGTTAAACCTATCGTCAGAACAAAAATTGAACCCACCCCAGTCAAACCCACTCAGCGCAAACCACATACAATTAAAGATGACGAACCGTCTTTTTCATCTTTTTCAGACTATGAAACCCTAGAACCCGTAACTAGTGAAAGTATTATTGAGTTTCATCAATCAGGAATTCAGCATAAAACGCTTCGCAAATTACGCACAGGTCAATATAATGTAGAAGGAATCTTAGACCTACATGGCATGACCGTTGACCAAGCGAACGAGGCTCTACATCGTTTTCTTTTACAATGTAAACAAGAAAAATTACGTCATGTATTGATTATTCATGGAAAAGGTCGAGAACAGAGTCAGCCTATATTAAAAAATAAACTTAACCACTGGCTGCGACAAACACCACATGTGATTGCATTTTGCTCTGCAACAAATAAAGATGGGCGTAGTGGAGCCATGTATGTCTTGTTAAAAAACTACAAAGGGGGAGATTTGCTTGACAGATAAAAAAACGATAATTATTGGAATTTCGGGCGCATCAGCCTCCGGGAAAAGCTTATTAGCGAACACCATTGTTAACGAGCTTGGATCAGATCAAGTGGTTGTTATCTCAGAGGATTCATACTACAAAGATCACAGCAGTATACCCTTCGAAGAGCGGGCCCAAATTAATTATGACCACCCTAATTCACTGGACCATGAATTACTGTTTCAACATCTATTACAATTGCAGCAAGGCCAAACGATTGCAGTGCCCATCTATAACCATTCAAAACATCTTCGAGAAAAAGAAACACGCGCGATAGGCCAGCATACTATTATCGTTTTGGAAGGCATTTTATTATTTGTCGAAAAAAATCTACGAGATTTGATGGATATACGAATTTTTATGGAAACCGCATTAGATATCTGCCTGATCCGTCGAATGAAACGAGATATGAAAGAACGCGGCCGTTCCTTGGATGCCGTTATAAAGCAATACGAAGAAACAGTACGCCCTATGTACTTACAATTTATTGAACCTTCAAAACGTTATGCGGATATCATTGTTCCTAGAGGCGGCGGTAATCGAATTGCAATCGATATGATTAAGGCAAAAATGCGAGAATTATTAGGTAATCATTACAAATCTGAGTGAGTCTACCTGATCTTTCATTGCTAACTTGTTATCTTATGCTCTCTAAGTTTTTTTGTAGTCCCTAACAAATAGTTATAGACTAGTAGAGTTACAAGCTCTTGAAAGATGAGCCTAGAATGCTCATCTCGGCCGTAATTGTCCCATGGAGGGACCATGAAGCTAAGAAACAAGGTACTGCTATCTATCACCTTAATCTGGGCAGTCTTTTTTATTGTCGTTTACTCATGTTCCAGCGTATTTTTGTTGCAAAATTTTCTTAACCTAGAAAACGATAGAGCCGATCAAGACTTGGCTCGCATTGACCTTGCTTTAAATCAAATGAAAAACTCGCTTTATACATTTACATTCGACTGGTCTCATTGGAATGATTTGTATGAATACATGCAGGATAAAAACCCTGCGTTTGTCAAAAACAATCTAACGATGACGGCGTATCTTAATAGCAATATTAATTTATTAACGTATTGGAATACTCAAGACAAGTTAAAAGTTGGTGTTGCGGTGGACACCATCAATAAAAAACTAACAACATTTCCACTAGACTTAAAAAAATATTTAAAGCCAAGTATATTTTTACTCAAAGATACGACTGGGTATATGTTACTAGGCAATCAGATTATGATCGTAGCGATAACTCACATCACCGATAGTATGCAAGAAAACAAATCGATAGGAACAACAATTGCAGGAACTTATTTAACAAACTCACAAATAAAGAAAATTGAAGACATTACCAAATTACAGCTCTCCCTCTTTACTATTAACGATATTAAACAAGACTCGGGTTTACAATCTGCATTTCAAAAAACAATTGCAGCGGATGATAAACATTATACCGAACCACTCAACAATGCATATTTACTTGGTTTTACACCACTGTTTGATATTGAAAGAAAACCCATAGGAATGATTCAACTCGTTAAAACACGTGAAACTTACCTTAATGGGTTAACGGCAATTCATTTTTTTCTTCTTAGCTTATTAGTGCTAGGAATTATTTTCTCTGTCCTCATGATATTTCTATTACGAAATGTCATCATCAAGCGACTAGAGCAATTAAACAATGAAGTCAAAACCATTGGAATTCAAAAAAGATTTTCTCAGCGCGTGTTAGTGACAGGAAAAGATGAGCTAACCTCTGTCGCACAAGAAATCAATACCATGATGACTATTATTCAAGAGTCCCAAGAGAATTTAGAACTGCGCGTCAAAGAACGTACGAAAGAACTTGAACAAACAAACCGTCAGCTTGAAACGGAAATTATAGAACGAAAAGCTGTCCAGAATGAGTTGGTCATACATAAAGAACATTTGTTACGACTAGCACATTACGACATCTTAACAAGTCTTCCCAATCGTATACTGTTTAACGAGCAATTAAATAAAGCATTACAAGAAGCGGCTCATCACCATAAAACCATCGCGATTTTATTTATAGATCTAGATAGGTTTAAAAAAATCAATGATGCTTTAGGTCATGACTCTGGAGATGTAGCGCTTAAGGAGATTGCAAAAAGATTTACGTCTGTCTTACGCCCTCGCGATTTATTAGCAAGATTAGGTGGTGACGAATTTATTATTCTGATTAATGATATTGATAATAAGGATACTGTGATTTCTATCGCTGAAAATTTATTAAATATTTGTTCTCAAGCAGTGAAAATAGATAGTTATGAATTTTTTATCACTGCCAGTATTGGCATTTGCTTCTATCCAAATGACGGACGCTCTTTAGAAGATTTACAAAGAAATGCTGACATGGCCATGTATAAAGCCAAAAAATCAGGTGGTGCAGCCTACCAATTTTTCACATTTCAGTTAAATTCAAAAGCCCATGAACAAATTAAATTAGAAGCAACATTGCGTAAAGCGCTCTCTGATGGCGGCCTTGTTCTATTTTATCAACCCAAGTTGAATTTAAAAGATGGAACTATCAATGGAGTTGAAGCATTAATTCGATTAGACAGTAATGAATTGGGACTTGTCAGTCCTGAAAAATTTATACCGCTAGCGGAAGAGACAGGCTTAATTATTCCCATTGGAGAATGGGCGCTCTACACAGCTTGTTCAGTGGCAAAAAGCTGGCAAGAACAAGGATATAAACCTATCACTATGGCTGTGAATATTTCTGCTAAACAATTCCATAACCAAGATATTGTCGCTGTCATCAAAAAAGTGTTGGATGAAACAAAATTGACTCCCGAATATTTAGAACTGGAAATTACCGAAAGTATATTTATGGATAATTTGAATTTGACGATTCACAAGCTCCAAGAAATAAAAAAAATGGGTGTTAAAATTTCATTAGATGATTTTGGTACGGGTTATACATCCATGAATTACTTAAAACGATTTCCTATTGACGTTATAAAGATAGACCAATCGTTTGTGAAAGATCTCCCCGATAATAAAAACGACGCAGCCATTATTAGCGCCATTATCGCTATGGGACATAAGTTAGGGATAAAGATTGTGGCTGAAGGCGTGGAAACAACAGAGCAATTAGAATTTCTAAGCGAACATGAGTGCGATATGATTCAAGGATATTATATTAGTGGCCCGCTTCCTGAGAAAAAAGTTATTTTACAATTTGACAAAATAAACAATACAAGAGGAAAAATGGATGGATAACAAACCTAAAACACTTCATTCCATGAGCACATTAGAAAAACTTGAATCACAATATCCCGTTGTAAACGAGAACATCATCAAAGTTTATTTAGACTATTTGAGTAAAATAAAAATTTTACCACGATATACCCATTACACCTCAAGATGCGAACTTTAACAACACATCTTGCGGCGCATTTGAAACGTTTTTCAATCGAAAAACCTCACAATACAACAAGTATTGCTGCGGTTTTTCTCAATCAAAACGTTTCAACTGCTTGCAATCTGCATTGTTAAAGTTCGCATCTTGAGGTGTAATGGGTATATACTAAACAGAATGCCAATCTACAAATAGATTAGCTAATGATAATTTTTCAAAAAATCTAAGAACATATCTTCACTCATAATAGCTACTCCCAACTCTTGTGCTTTCACCAGTTTAGACCCTGCATCCTCTCCGACAACCACATAACTTGTTTTCGCGGATACACTGCCTGCAACTTTTGCACCTAAATTTTCGAGTTTTTCTTTTGCTTCTTCTCGACTGAAATGTTGTAACGTCCCAGTCAATACAAATGTTTTATTTGCTAAAGGTAACTCACGTTCCTCTTTTTCAATTTTTTTCCATTCTATGCCTGATGCCATTAACATATCGATAACTTTACGATTATGTGCTTCATTAAAAAAAGCAACGATGTATCTGGCAACGACAGGTCCAACGTCACGTATCGTTTGTAGCATTTCATCCGTGACAGAAAAAAGCGGTGCGATATCACCAAAATATTTCGCTAAACTTTTTGCTGTTGCTTCGCCTACCTCACGTATACCTAGTGAAAAAAGAAATCGTGGTAACGTTGTCTTTTTACTTTTCTCTAATGCATCTAATAAGTTTTGCGCAGACTTGGTCGCCATTCTTTCCAGTGAGGATAACTGTTGAAGCGTTAGTTGATAGAGATCTGCTGGATTATTAACAAGACCAGCCTCAACTAATTGATCAACTAACTTTTCACCTAGCCCTTCGATGTCCATCGCTCTTCTTGAAGCAAAGTGCTTTATTGCCTCTTTACGTTGGGCTGGGCAAAACAGGCCGCCTGTACAGCGAGCAACTGCTTCACCTTCGATGGTTTCAATGTTTGAGTGGCAAACAGGACACACTGACGGCAATACAATTTTCTTAGCATTTACTGGTCGTTTTTCCTGAAGAACACTGACGACTTCGGGAATCACATCACCTGCACGTTGAATAATCACTGAATCACCAATGTGAATATCTTTACGTTTGACTTCATCCATATTATGTAGCGTGGCATTCCTAACTGTTACCCCACTCACAAATACCGGCTTCAAGCGCGCAACAGGTGTCACTGCTCCAGTCCGACCGACTTGAAATTCCACATCTTCAATCATTGTAACAGCTTGTTCCGCAGGAAATTTATGTGCGATCGCCCAGCGGGGTGCGCGAGAGACGAAACCTAAGCGATTCTGATCCGTTATCGAATTTACTTTGTAAACGACACCATCAATTTCATAGGTTAATTTTTCTCGTTTTTTACCTATACGTTCATAAAAATCCAAACACTCTCTTATATTTTTTGCGTTGCTAATTTCTGGGTTAACCGCAAATCCCCAGCTTTTTAGAAGTGATAATGCTTCACTTTGTGTTTCTGGAAATTTCATGCCTTCAAGCACGCCAATGCTATACACATAAAGCGCCAAGGGACGTTTTGCTGTAATTCTAGGATCGAGTTGACGCAGGCTACCAGCCGCTGCATTTCTTGGATTCGCAAATATTTTTTCATTATTTTTTTGTGCTCTTTCGTTCAGAGCAAGAAACCCTGCTTTAGGCATAAAAACTTCGCCTCTTACATCTACAACCTTGGGAAAGTGGTCGCCGCGCAGTTTTAATGGAACAGTCGCAATTGTACGTAAATTCTCGGTAATTTCTTCACCGGTAGAGCCGTCGCCACGCGTTGCCCCCTGAACAAAGATACCATCTTCATATCGTAAACTGATTGCCAAGCCATCTAATTTAGGCTCGCAAACATACTCTATCGGGACTGATGTTTCCAAACGTTCTGAGATCCGTTTATCAAACGCAAATACCTCTTCATTGGTAAAAGCATTTTCTAAAGATAGCATGGGAACTTCGTGTTGCACCGCAGCAAAGTCAGAGACAGGCTGAGCTCCCACACGTTGAGTGGGGGAATCTTGAGTGACTAACTCAGGATGTTCTTGCTCTAATTGTTGTAACTCACGAAACAAATTATCATATTCAAAATCAGAAACCGCCGGATCAGTTAAGATGTAATAACGATAATTATGTTCATTAATCTCTTGTCGAAGTTGCTCAATTCTATTTTTAATGTTTATTTTCATGCTTCCAACGTGGCTTGATATTTCCATACTTTTTGCCAATAATTTTTAAGAACATCGGGACTAAAAGGTGTCTTGCGGTCAGCGTATAACCGTCCATCTAGCTCATCAACTAATTGTTCAGCCGTTTTGAGCATAGCATTAAATGCTTGCTTAGAATCGGGGACTTGACGTAAGTTGGTAAACAACGTTAATCCTTTACAAGAAAATTCGCCAATTTTATCTAAATTAAACTCACCTGGCTCTGTTGCAGATGCTAAACTAAACAGCCTAGCTCTACCCAACGCAGCTGGTAAGTAATAATGAAAAATATTCATTTCACCAAATTGCAATCCTGTAGCAAGAAGTGTTTGTAATAAATTATAAGAAGCAAATGACTGACCTGGTTTTGCCATCACGTACAGTATTAACAAATCTTGTGTCAAGTCGGATTGAGTTTTAGTATTCGCTAGTTGAATAGTGTCAGCCTTATCAGATGCAAGATTTACCTCAGGAGTTGTCTCTTCGACTAAGGATGGCTCAATAGTCAGTTCGTCAATCTCACTTTCTAAATCTTGCGTTGATAATGTAGGTTCAATTGAGCTCTTAACTAATTGATCTAGCCCCAAAATAGAATCAGCAGAAAACTCATTGTCGTCGGATTGTGATCCCACCTCAGAAACTTTATTTCTGAGAAGTTTTGCTTGACGCCATCGATACCAAGCATCTAATGAAATCAAAAAAATAATGACAGCTGCAGTTGATAGCAGCGCTAAACGCAAATAATTTTCCATATGTGGCCTCCTATGCTCCTGCTAAATTTATTGCCTCTTCTAAATTGACACTCACTAATCGAGAAACGCCAGGCTCATGCATAGTAACACCAATCAAATGCTTGCCCATTTCAATCGTTGATTTATTATGACTAATAAAAATAAACTGTGTTTTCTCAGACATATTTCTCACTAATTGACAGAAACGCCCAATGTTTGCATCATCTAATGGTGCATCTACCTCATCGAGCAAACAAAATGGCGCCGGATTTAAATGGAATATCGAAAACACTAATGATATTGCAGTTAATGCTTTTTCACCACCCGAAAGCAAATGAATTGTGCTGTTTCGTTTTCCAGGTGGGCAGGCCATCACTGTGATGCCTGCATCCAATAAATTTTCACCGGTTAATTCTAAATAAGCTTTTCCTCCACCAAAAATCGCTGGGAAAAGTTCTTGAAAGCGGTTATTGACTTTGTCAAATGTTTCTTTAAAACGAGCTCGTGTTTCTTTATCAATTTTTGCAATTGCATTTTCTAAGGTATTTAAGCCATCTTGTAAATCAGTGTGTTGTTTGTCTAGATACTCTTTGCGTTCAGCGCAGGTTGTGTATTCATCAATTGCAACTAAATTAATAGGGCCTAAGCGAGTAATACGCAAAGTAATATGTTCTAATTGTGAATGCCAATCCTCAGCGGTTGCTTCTTCAGGTAGCGTTTGTAATATCTCTTCAATCACAACGCTCAGCTCTTTTGTCTGCTCTAGAATATTTTCTGATTTAACTTTTAGGCTTTGACCTTCTAGTCTTAATGTTTCAAGTACGTCACGGATTTTACTCATCTCACGTTCTAAGATTAGCCTTTTATTTTCAAGATCTTTTAAGCTGTGTTCTAGAGAATCCATTTTATTGCGAGCGGCGCTAAGTTCAGTCTCTATTGTTAGGCGCTTTTCTAAAACCAATGCCAAATCTTTTTCTAAATCTTCTATGGAGATGCTATTTTCCAAATCTTTTTGCAACGTTGTCTTACGTTTTTCTAACGCACTTATTTGCGATTGCATGCGCACCGCAGTTTGTTTTAAAGAAGCTCTTTCAGATTGGCTGGTTTGCAAACGAATTTGCAATTGAGAAGCAATGTCTTTTGATTGGTTGACCTTGTCCCTGGTCGATTGTAATCTTTCACGCGTTAGTTCACGTTCTTTCATGAGAGTTTCGCGCTTTTCAGCTTGTTGCTCTAAACTTTCCATCGCTTGCTGCCAGTTGGATTTTGAATCGGATAGCTCAGCTTGGGCTTGATTGAATTGCTGAATGCACTCTTGCTGTTCTTGAATGATTTTTTGGGCCCGTATCTTTAAATCCTTCAAGCGTTCTTGCTGCATTTTTTCTCTCGCTTGAATCTCTGCAGCTTGCGCATGTGATTGGTTTGAAATTTTTTGCAGATGTTCACGTTGTTGTTCTTGGTTATGTAAATTTTCACGCGTTTCTTGCAACTCATTTTCTAACGATTTTTGTAAAAGCGTGTGATTTGCAATTTGTTCTTCTAATTTCTTTAATTCTTGTTCACGCTGAAAAATACCTGCCGCAGGATCATTCTCACGCGACAATTGTAGCCACGAAGGGCTCAACCAAATACCTTCAGGTGTAATCACCGACTCTTGATAATCAAGTGATTCACACAGCTTTAGTGCCTCATCGAAAGAGTCTGCTATGTAAATGCCACCTAATAAAGATTGTAACGACAATTTGGATTTGACTTTACTTAATAAAGTGTTCGCTTTGACATCTTGCGGACTAGATTGGGTTGGTGCTGTTGCGAATACACATAAATTTCCATCTTTGAATTGATTGACCGGAGAAGCAACGTCAGCAACATTATCCACACAAATTGCTTGCAAGTACGAGCCTAATACTTTTTCGACAGCCGCTTCCCAACCTGACTCGACTTGAACGCTTTGAGCTAAACGAGCGTTCTTTGCAAGATCATGTTCAGCTAACCATTCGACAAGTTTGTTGTTGCGCTGACCTAATGCAGTCTGTTGCAAGGCAGTCAATGACGCTTCTTGACCTAAATATTGTTGCAACTCACTCCTAACTTTATCTAGCTTGGCTGTGACCTCTTGCTGTTTAGCTTGCAAGGTATGAATCTCATCACGAATCTGTTCTAAATTTTCATCATGACTTTCTGCTAAAGCAGCAGCTTCTTCCGCTTGTTTCGTAAGCGTTACTAATCCACTCTCTAGGTCATCAAACTTGAGTTGCTCTTGTTCTAGCATTAACTTTTCACGACGCTGAGTAATTGATGTCAGCTTTTGATCTAAATGCTGGATTCGCGTTTGTTCCACTTGAGCAGCTTGAGTCGTCTTAGCATTAAATTGATTGAACTCATCCCAATTTGACTGCCAAATTTGGGTAGCCTCTTCTGCTTGTCGAAGTTCTTGGCTTGCTGTAGCAGTTACTTGTGCTGCTTCGCGTGACTCGGGTTCTAACTTCGTAATCTCTAGTTCTAGCTCACCAAGTTGATCTTCAAATTCTTCTAACTGCTGAACAACCTCTGCCCATTCTCTATCTACTTGGCTTAGATCGTTTTGCCATTGCTGCTGACGCTCTTGGTGATGCCGTATATCTTGTTCCATGCGTGCAATTTCATTGCCAGTAACATAGTATCGACGCTGTACTTCATGAAACGATTCTGTTGCCGTATGTTGCTCTTCACGTTTTGTTTCTAAATCTCTATCTAATGTGCCAAGATCAGTTTGTCTTGCTTCGAGCGCAGTTTCTTGCTGCTGAATTTGTAAAGTATACTGAACAAGACGGCTATCCAATTGGCGCCATTGAATGGCATACCATTGGGCTCTAATGATTCGTTCTTCTTCTTTTAAGGCTTTAAAGCGCTCCGCAGCACTTGCTTGACGTTTTAAGGTTGATAATTGCTTTTCAAGTTCGGCCCTGAGGTCATCTAGTCTAAGTAAATTTTCTTTCGTGTGATGAATTCGATTTTCGGTTTCACGACGACGCTCTTTATATTTTGAAATTCCCGCTGCTTCTTCTAGATAGATACGCATATCTTCTGGCTTGGCTTCAATAATACGAGATATCATATTTTGGCCAATAATTGAGTAACTTCGCGGACCTAATCCTGTTCCCAGAAAGATATCGATGACATCTTTACGTCGACAACGTGAGCCATTCAAAAAATAGCTAGAATCGGCATTTCGAGTGATCACACGTTTAATCGAAATTTCAGCGTAATTACTATATTCCCCGCCTAAGCTGCCATCTTGATTATCAAAAATCAATTCTACCGACGCTTGACCTATCGGTTTTCGATTACCTGATCCATTAAAAATAACGTCAGTGAGCAATTCTCCGCGCAATTGCTTAGCCGAACTTTCACCCATTACCCATGTAATCGCATCAATAATATTTGATTTTCCACACCCATTAGGGCCGACGACGGCAACAAGATTACTGGGAAGAAGTACTGTGGTAGGATCAACAAATGATTTGAAGCCCGAGAGTTTTATTTTACTTAACTGCATATTCTCATTCCTTTTACCCTCTTATTTCAAGATAGATTCAATCGGATAAATCAATTAAACTGTATCTTAATTAAAATTTATTCTCCGCGGCTTGCCGCGGGCACCCGCGATGGGGGTTTATCAAAACAATTTAATCTCTTTTTAGAGCCCTAACCAGGAGATTCACACTGGATCAGCCACTCAAAAATTCAGAGCTACATTCCCCATCACTTCCTAATCAGTGGTTGTTTTATCTGATCGCTGGAATTGGAATCTTGATTTCCATCGTTCTTTGGTATGCATTTGTCATACAAGCAAATGCAAACCTTCAACACATCGTAAATATAGAAGCTAAACACATGGCAAATGATATTGATATTCAATTTGAGCTTAGAATATCAGCTTTAAAACACCTGGCCAAGCACCTTAAAGATACAAAATCTGCTTTATCTCAAAATTGGGAAGACGAGAGCATTGATATTCTCAATGAGTTTTCAGGAATTGAGGCAATTGCTTGGGTCAATCCCCAATTACAAGTCGTGTGGTTATCTAATAAGCCTAGTCAATTTTATTCAAAAAGCGTCTATACTAAGCTACTCTATAAAAACATATCTCTAAATCATGAGGGTAACATTCAGCTTTCTTCTCCCATCATTCTTAAAAGCCATCAGAAGGCGATATTCGTTTTCATTCCCAGCTCACATGGATTTCTCATTGCTTTATTAAACCTCGATGTCATTTTGAATTCTGAAGTTAATAATAAAGACTATTCAGTCAGTATTTTTGAAAATAATAAGCTATTTTTTCATTATGGGATTAGCTCTTCCACCGATACAGGCAATGTATCGTCGGTTACTCATCTTAATTTATACGGTATTAATTGGGATATTTATTTAGAGCCTTCCAGGGACTTAATTCAGGCAGTGGAAACTCATTTACCTTTTATCGCGCTCATACTGGGTGTTTTTATAGCGATTCTATTCGCAATTACGAGTCGATTAGCTTATCTTGTCCGGCAACGCGCGCAGACTCTTGATCAAATAAATCAAGACCTTACTAATGAAATTGCTGAACGCAGGCAAGCAGAAGATACTAAACAAAAGTTAGAGAAGGCATTACTGCAAGGTCAAAAACTTCAAGCAATTGGCACTCTCGCAGGTGGAATCGCTCATGACTTCAATAATATTTTATATGCCATTATTGGGTATGTAGATATGGCGCAAGAAGACGTTACAAAAGATACAGTTGTCTATAAAAATTTAGGGAAAGTATTAGAGGCTTCAAAAAGAGGACAAGAACTTATTTCGCGTATCCTCATGTTTAGCCGGAGGCAAGTATATGAGTTTAAAGTCATTTCATTAGCAGATACCATTAATGATGTCTTATCCCTGTTAAAGTCCACTATTCCAGCCAGCATCACAATTACGTTTAATATTTGCACCACTGATAGCACGTTAATTTTGGGAAATCAGACACATCTTCATCAGGTCATTATGAATGTCGTCAATAATGCTGTTGATGCTATGGATGGAGAAGGTAAGATTATGATACAGTTGAGCAAAGTATTAGCTGTTGATCCTGTACTTAAGCAACTTCCTAATATAGCTGCCGGAAATTATTATAAAGTAGATATTAGCGATATAGGTCATGGTATGGATCAAGATACTTTAGAGCGTATATTTGAACCTTTTTTTACAACTAAAGAAGTGGGCAAGGGAACAGGTTTAGGATTAGCAACAGCCCACGCCATTATCAAAGAACACCAGGGTGATATACTGGTTACAAGCCAGTTAGGACAAGGTTCCACTTTTACCCTATTCATACCTGTCTATTCGAATAAGGAGAGTTAACAAATGGCGAAAATACTGCTCGTTGAAGATGATAACTTGGTAAGAGATATGCTAGTACAAATGCTACAACGAGCAAAACATGATGTTGAGAGCGCCACGAATGGTGAAGAAGCAACAGAAATTCTAAAAACTAGCCATCCAGACATCATGGTGACAGATATTATTATGCCTAAAAAGAGCGGTATCACACTTATTTCTGAGGTGAAAGAAAAACACCCTACAATGGAAATCATTGCAATCTCAGGAGGAGGACGACTCGATCCTACTGGATATTTGGACTTATCCGAATCATTAGGTGCTAGTGTCTCCTTCGAAAAACCAGTTGATAAGTCAGCATTGCTCATGGCAATCGATTTACTTTTACATAGCAAAAAGGACAAAAGTTCAATATGAAACATTTTATTTCGTGCTCGTTTCTATGCATCCTTATTTTTTTTTCTAACTCCATTTGTGCTTATGCAAAACAAAGTCCTGTTAATACGTTTGAACTAACATTAACAAATGAGACCAATTCTACTTTTTATTTCAGCGGTGTTAGCGGATCAAATCCTACTAATAATTTTCAAGTAGAACCAAGCACGCTTCTTCCTCATCAAAAAGCATGGGTTACAGCGACATCCAGCCAAGCATATGACATTACAGGTTATATTCATTTTAAAAATAAAAGCGGCGACGATAATATATTTTTAATTCTAAATTATCGAAAATATCACACTGGTCAGTCTGTTTTTTCAATGACAAACAAAAAATATTATTCCGTTACCAACTTACTCACACCAGATCCGTCGTCAAGTCCGATTTCTTCTATGTATGATGCTGCTGATGTTTCGTTATTTAAATCAAATTAAAAACTGATCTCTACTCATGGCAACTGCAGTGAGATTGTTATGGACAGCTGCAGCAGATAGCGATATTAGTTATTCCAATAATGCTTATGCACCTGACGATACAAAAGCGGAGTCATTAAATCGCCATTCGCATAAATCTTATATTGAATTGCTCCTGAATGTACTGTGTCATAAGCAACGCTATGCAAATCAGAATATTTTTTAATAACGGTATCATGAGGAAAGTGATACTTATTTCGATATCCCACAGGAAAAAGAACATCTCGCGGATGAACAGCAGCAATAAATGAATTGACAGCTGATGTTTTACTACCATGATGTGGTGCCACTAAAACGTCAGCTGGCAAATAGGATTTTTGGTTTTTAACGAGCTCTTCCTCCGCTAACTTTTCAATGTCACCTGTTAATAAAATAGTGTGATTTCCATTTGAAATTAATAATACACACGAACTATTATTGTTGAGATGTAAGTTATCGTTAGATGGGTATAAAAATGAAAAGTTTACCCCATCCCACTCCCACGCCATCCCTTGCAGACATAAATCAGCATGTGATACAAATTTTTCTGGCACACTCGTTTTGATAGAAGCGACTGGAAATTCTTTTAATATAGCGTTTGCTCCACCTATATGGTCATTATCACCATGACTAATCACTAACATATCAATTTTTTTAGTATGCAGAGTATGTAAAAATGGATTGACGGTACTGTTGCCCATATCGAAATTATCACTAAGATGCGCCCCAGCATCAAAAACCAAAACATGTTTTTCAGTTTGCACTACTGCAGAAAGACCTTGCCCAACATCCAATAGCGATAACCACACCTCTCCACCTTGCGGATTGTTTGGGACATACAATCCAAGAGGTAATAACCAAATCAAACCAAGATATCGACCTGGCAAGCCAACGGGAAACAATAAAAAAATCACTCCAACGATAGCTGTTATGAATATCCAGGCTGAAGGAATTTGCTGATACCAAACAGTATGAGGCAAATGGGAAAGCCATGTAAGTACTTTCCATACTAGGCCAAGCACTCCGTCAGCAGCATTTAAAATCATGCTACCCGTCTTGGATGAAACGACAATCACTAAACTACCCAACAAGGTTAA